>Ga0335083_10000233_pt1 | contig 91942 bp, 89 predicted proteins | sample Lox_Sample_42_FD_206716 | JGI IMG/M metagenome (GOLD analysis project Ga0335083, IMG submission 206716) | Soil microbial communities from Loxahatchee National Wildlife Refuge, Florida, United States - Lox_Sample_4.2 | ecosystem: Environmental > Terrestrial > Soil > Wetlands | place: USA...
AGATAGGAAAACAGGTTGCGCCCCCACGACACCCGCAGCACAAACACTGCGAAGGCGAATTGCAGCCCCAGTCCCCAGAGGATCGTCTTCAGTCGAATGGCGCGGCGGTTGGTGGAAAACAGAACGCCCAGCCCCAACAACGTCACGATGCCGAGAAGTCCAACAAAACGATGCATAGTTTCCTTTGTCGCTCCGCGGAGCTTCGGCTCGGCGGATTTGGTACACCACTCCAAACTTCAAGACTTCCGACAACAAAACTAGGAGCCGATCACCTGATGGATCAATGTTCTCGGCAACTCCGACGCAACTGGCGCAACGTGATACGCAGACCGCAGCAGGCTCAACGCTTCTTCTAATCGCGCACCAGAGTTGTACATTACGGTGCAGATCGGCTCGCCGGCCGCGACTTCGTCTCCCAGCGTCTTATGCAGGACCAAACCGACCGCCGGATCGACCGAATCTTCTTTCTTTTCGCGTCCGCCACCGAGCACCACCGATGCCGTGCCCACCTTTTCGCAATCGATCGAGGCAATATACCCTGCTTGCGCCGATTTGAAATCGATTTTCGCTTTTGCCTGCGGCAGGCGGCACGGATCGTCAACCGCGCCCGGATCGCCACCTTGCAGTTTCACGATCTCCCTGAACTTCTGGCCAGCTTTCCCGGAAACGATCGACTCTTCCGCGAGCCTGTACCCTTCGGCTACCGTTTCGGCGCGTCCGCCAATGTGCAGCATCCAAGCCGAAAGCTGCAGACTCAATTCGCGAAGCTCTCCAACGCCACCACCATTTAGGATCTCGACGCATTCCTGAACTTCCAGCGCGTTGCCAACCATTCTGCCGAGTGGCTGATCCATATCGGTGATCAACGCCACCATGCGCTTGCCCATCCGCTTGCCGGTTTCGACCATCAACTCGGCGAGAAAAACCGCATCTTCTTTCTTCTTCATGAACGCGCCGGATCCGGTTTTCACGTCCAGCACCAGCCCGTCGATTCCTTCTGCGAGCTTCTTGCTCATGATCGAAGCACTGATCAGGAACGGACTCTCTACCGTTCCCGTTACATCGCGCAACGCGTAGAGCTTCTTGTCGGCAGGCGCGATCTCGGCCGTTTGCCCAATCAGCCCGCAATTACATTTCGCCAGCACGCGCCGGAACTCCGGCAGCGACAGGTTCACGTTGAAGCCGGGAATCGATTCCAGCTTGTCGAGCGTCCCGCCGGTATGGCCCAGCCCGCGCCCGCTGATCATCGGCACATACAACCCGCACGACGCCACAATCGGCGCCAGGATCAGCGACGTTTTGTCTCCGACCCCGCCCGTCGAATGCTTATCGACTTTCTTCGCCGGCAGATCGCTGAAGTCGAGCACCTTGCCCGAGTGCAGCATTGCCTCGGTGAGCGCGGCTAGTTCCGCGCGCGACAGTCTCCGCCAGAGTACCGCCATCAGGAACGCGGAAACCTGGTAATCGGGAATTTCGCCGTTCGTGTATCCGGCGACAATGGCGCGAATCTCGTCGGGCGAAAGTTCATGTCCGTCGCGCTTCTTCCGGATGAGATCGACCGTGCGCATCAGAAATGAAATCCTGCCGGAAGAAGTTGTTCGATCGTCGCTTCCGCCAACTCACCTTGGCCCTGGTAAATGATGACCGCATTTCGCCCGAATTCGTAAATCACCTGGCGGCACGCCCCGCACGGCGAACACGGAACAGTCTGGCTGTTCAGTACCGCGATCGCACGCAACTTCATTGCTGGCCCCTCAGCTGCCACGGCAGCGAAGATCGCCGTGCGCTCGGCGCAAATGGTGAGGCCGTACGAAGCGTTTTCCACGTTGCAACCGGTGTAGATATTCCCCGCTTCGGTGAGTACCGCGCTTCCTACATGAAAATTCGAGTAGGGCGCATAGGATCGATCGAGCATCATCATCGCCCGATCGATCAATTGCTGGCGTTCATCCGCGTTGATGTTGGGCGACGGTGCCGCCTCGCTACTGGACATAGGACCCTGCTACCGCTGTTTTGCGATCCAAAATGTTTCTCGTTTGTGAATGCAAACCGTCATTAGACGGCCACGGCGCTGGAGAGTCAAGGAAGTCGCAAGCCTCCATGACAGGAAAATCGCCTTTTCAGAGTTTTCCCCTACGTGCAGCGACCGACGCTTTGTTGATGTAAGCTCTTACACCTCCCGGAAGAACAACATGAGCAAGAAATTCATATGGATTCCACTGGCTGCAGTCATCGTCTTCACACAATCGAAGGCGTCTTCAAAAGCCGATCCCCTTTCCGCCCTTGTTGGTCATTGGGAGGGCAGCGCGAAGTTCGCCGACACCAGGTACAGCAAGGCGCAGAGCCTCACTTCAGCCGGCGACTGCAATTGGTCGCCGCAAGGTTCAGCGCTCGTCTGCGAAACGCAGATCGAGGACGCGCACGGGAAGCACGTGCAGCTCTCTATCGATGTTCCCAACGAAACCGGTTCCGGCTTCACCTACTACACCATCACTGCCGGTCAGAAGCCTTACACCGGCACGCTGACGATTGACGGCAACATCTGGATCTACGGACCGCCGCCCGAAGCCGCAACCATCTATCCAGTCTTTCGCACCACCAACAACTTCAGCGGCGACACTGAAACTTTCAAGACAGAATTCACCGACGACGGCACGCACTGGACGACGATGCTCGACGGCACGCAGCATCGCACGCGAAAGTAAGCGCAAGAGACGAACGTTAACGGCTTGTCAAGAGATGATCGAAATCAGAGCTCGAAAATGAACTGATTACCAACGTGTTTCGTTCTGTCGTAAAACGATGTAACCTTTCCGTTCGGGTCTGCTATGCTGCGTCCACTTCTTTATAGATGTGGAGGCAATTTTGTCGGAAGTACAGGCTCCTGCTGCACCGGCCCCATCGGCCCCGTCCAACGGAAACCATCCACCGATCAACCAATCGCCAAGCGTCACGATCAATACCGCGGCGCTCGTAACTTCGATGGTGAGCGTGAAAGGCGCAAGCGACCTGGTCTTTTCGCCGGGACGCCCACCGCAGGTGGAATTGCATGGTCGCCTCACTGCCGTCAACATCAACGGTCTCCCGATGCTGCTGCCCGAGCACACGGCGAAGATCGCCACCGACCTGATCGGCGCGGACGAACACGCCTCTGCCGTGCTCAAGCGTACCGGATCGTGCGACCTGTCTTTCTCCTTGCCGCAACGCGCCCGCTTCCGCGTGAATATTTTCAAGCAGCGCGGCACCCACGCGATCGTCATGCGCGTCATCCCGCACGGCATCCCGTCGTTCGAAGATCTCCGCCTGCCGCCGGAACTCAAGAACATTGCCAGCCTGAAGAACGGAATCGTGCTGGTCACAGGCCCCACGGGATCGGGTAAGTCTTCCACGCTCGCGGCGATCGTCGACCTCATCAATTCCACGCGCGCCGATCACATTGTCACCATCGAAGACCCGATCGAGTTTCTGCACAGCCACAAGCTGGGCACGGTTCACCAGCGCGAGTTGCACTGCGACACGGATAGCTTTTCGAGCGCACTGCGCGCGTCGTTGCGACAGGCGCCCAAAGTTATTCTCGTTGGCGAAATGCGCGACCAGGAGACGATCGAGATCGCGATGACCGCTGCCGAAACCGGACACCTCGTCTTCTCGACGCTGCACACCATCGACGCATCAAAAACCGTCGAGCGTATCGTCGGCGTCTTTCCGGCCGGCGACCAGCAGGCGGTTCGCACCCGACTGGCAGCCTCGTTCCGCTATTTCGTTTCGCAACGTCTCTTGCCGCGCCGCGATGGCAAAGGCCGCGTCGCGATGATTGAAATCCTTAAGTCCACCATGCGTACCCGCGAGTACATCGAGAAGGGCGAAGGCGAGGGCAAAACGTTGCTCGACGCCATGCGCGACGGCGACCAGGACGGCATGCAGGAATTCGACGGCCAGTTGGATCGCGCCGTGAACCTCGGCGTGATCACCAAAGACGACGCCTTGCACTACGCAACCAACGCCGGAAATCTGAATCTGCGGTTGTCGGAAGTGGACGAAGAGCAGGTCCCGATTGCTGGGCCGGAAGTTCTCTATCAGCCGGAACCAGAACCAATGGAGCTGGTACGGTAGCCTAATTTCATCGTCTGGATATCGGCGGATCTGAATATCTGGTAGTCGGATCGCCAGCCAGCCGAGGTGCATTCAGGTAACCAGATAACCTGGTCCTCGGATATCCGGCCGTTTCTCCGCACAGCAGGTTTGTTCCCGGTTCACCTCTGTTGGTGACTCGAATCACAGCGATCTTAAGCGGCTCGCCGCACGATAAGCGGCAATGACGGACAAAGATCATCCCGGCGATCCCGCCGCTGAACCGGCCGTCGAAGCCCGGCAACTTCTGGAATTTGTGAGCGAAGCGCGCGATGCGGTCGCGGTTCCCGCTGGCTCGGTTCTCTTCCAGGAAGGCGAGCATTGCCGTGGCGCTTACTTCGTCGAGCACGGCGAACTCGACCTCACGATCGCTTCCGGCAGCCGGCGTTTGAAGTTGGGATCGGCGCTGCCCGGGAACCTTTTGGGGCTCTCATCCGTCGTCAGCAACAGCGAATATCAGTGCAGCGCGAAGGCCGCAAGCGATAGCCGCGTCATCTTTGTCCCCGCCGAAGAAATGCGGGAATTTCTCCAGACTCATGCGGAGATTTGCCTGAACGCCACGCAACAGTTGGGCGCAGAGTTACTGGATTTATCGGAGAAAGCAATCCGGCCGTTGCGGCTTCAGCCCCGCTATCCTAAACCACAGTAGCCTTATCGCTGAGTTGCCGCGGCTAACTGCGGTTGTGGCGCTTGCCGTAGCCACCACAGGAATCCACCCGCGATCACCAGACAAATTGAAATGAATTGCGTTCCAGTGATGGCCCCGCCGAACATGGTCCCGCGATCGGGATCGTCGCGAATGAACTCGATGAAAAATCGAGCTACGCCGTACAGGAACAGGTATGCGCCCATCACCTGTCCTTCGAACTTCTTGTGCTTGAGCAGCCAGAGCAGGATCAGGAAATTGACAAACTCGATGGCCGACTCGAAAAGCTGTGTCGGTTCGATGCGAATATTAAGCGGCGTCTGGCTGATGTCATGAGCCAGCGGATTGGTGAACACCACGCCCCACCAGTGGTTCGTCGGTTTTCCATAGCAGCAACCGGCGGCAAAGCAGCCGATGCGTCCGATGGAATGTCCCAGCGCCAGCCCGGGTGCGAAAGTGTCGCAAGTACGCAGGGCCGGCATGCGATGCTTACGCATGTAATACGCGGCCGTCGCGAGCGCGGCAATCACTCCCCCGTAGAACACGCCACCCGCCTGGATCATCGACAGACTGAAAATGTCCCGCGGATGCGCCGAGTACCAGCTGAAATCATTAATGATCAGCAGCAGCTTGGCTCCGATAATCGCCGCCAAAACCACCAGCACGCCCAGGTTCCAGGCATCGTCGGGATTGATTCCCTGCGAAGGCGCAAGCTTGGTCGTGACGATCAGTCCGGTCAGAACGCCGAGGGCAACCAGGAATCCGTAAGTCGGAAGGGCAAAATGTCCAAAATGGAAGAGCTGGGGGAACACAGGTAATTCGATGCTTTCGAGTGATTTAGGCCGCAATTTATGCGGTCCAGAATAGTGTAGCAGGAAGGTAGTTTCCAGTAGCGCGTATGTAAGCAGAGTTATTCGAAGCTGATGGCTGCTACTGAAACTAAGGAAGGCCGCCCGCGTCGCCGTGAGATGGGCCGTCAATGAACCTAGCCCAGCTAGGTGGGAACCCTCCGTGGTCCTTTAGGCATTTCCGAACTGGCGGAACCTCGCACACCGGACCATATTCGAGTCGGATCCCCGTATCATTGACTAATGGTTCAAAAAAACGGTTGCCATCAGCACCAACGTTACAGGTCGGCCTTGTGATTCGATGCTCGCAGAAAGCCGCTATCCACGCAAGTGGCAGCCTCGATTTTCTTGGCTATTCGCGTGCTAGAAAACGCTGGTAGTAATGAGCCATTCGCATTCCGTCATTGAAAATTTAATGAATCCGTGCGCGGTGATGTGAATCTTTCGGCGCGCCCAGTCGATCGAACCGACTCGCGCTCTTTGCCGGTCATGCGCGATCAAAAAATGTGCGGCACCAGCGCCGCCACCCGCCGCGAATACGTCTCATACGATTCGCCGAACCGCTCGCGCATCCACTTCTCTTCCAATCTGAATTTCGGCCACAACGCCACCACCACAAGTGCAAATGCCAACAGGCCTCGCCACTCGCCGCGCGAGATCGCAGAGCCAAGAAAGGCCGTCATCAATCCCATGTAGATGGGATGGCGCACCAGCCCATACGGTCCCGATGTTACCAACTGATGATCCTGCTTAATCGTCACCTCCTGGCTCCAATTGACACCAAGATGGACTCGCGCCCATACCGAAAAGAGCAGGCCAGCCGCAGTGATCGCGGCTCCGACCCAGAAGGGCCAAGCCGCCGCCGGCAGAAATCGCTTTTCGAGCAACGGCACTCGGATATGATCCAGCGAAAGCAGTAGTGCAGCCGTAATGAGCAGAACGGTCCTCGCGATTCGCGAGTATGCTGCTTCGAATCGCTCAACCTCTTTGGTGTTTGCCTTCGACGCCATTCCCCACCAGTACACAATGTAGGCGGCCCACATCGCGGGAAATAGATAAGAATGAATGAGAGACATAGCAGGACGTCCAAAGTCGGCAGGAAGGTACCACAACCGCAGGCGAGAGTCTGTGACGAAGCGGTCCTATCCCGCCTTGCGAGAATCCTTCAGCACTTCGTCGAGCGCATCGGCAAGATTGGTCGTCCGTTTGGTCAGGTCGCCCGAGATAGCATCGTATTTCCGCTTGAGGACCTGGTATTCATCCGCGATGTTGAGCGCCGCCAGCACCGCCAGTCGCAGCGAATCAACGGTCGCCGTCTGCGAGGCGACGGCGCGCATCTTGGAATCGACCAGCTCGGCGAGCTTATGGATGTAGTCCGAGTCGGTTCCGCGCAAATTGTAGGCCTGATCGTAAATCTCTACTCGAACGCTATTGCTGCCGTTGCCGTTGGCCTGGCTCAACGTAGTCCTCCCTGTGGACGAGTGGCTGCATTGATTATCCCGCCGATTCTTCCGCCGTCAATGCATCAATTTGCTTGAGCATCTTTTCTACTCTGGTTCGTACCTCTTCCCGCTCCTTGCGCAGGGCGACCACTTCGCCCTTCAACGATTCCATCTCTTCCTCGCGCAACTCCAGCTGTTCGCGGACACGTTTGGCATCGCGCTCGGCCGCCGCCTTGCCTTCGCGCGCCGATTTCAGCAGTTCGATGGTCTTATAGACCTTCGCTTCCAGGGAGTGAAAGTCGTTGTCGGAAAAATCGATATCGAGTTCTGTTGCCACTGGTGAAGACATTCGCGGAATCCAATCTTCGAAGATTTCTGAGCGCAGTATAGCGCAACGATGCGCGCTCATTTTCCACAACAATCAGATTCCGACCGGCATGGCTAGGCGATGTGTAAACCGGCCGTTCGATGCCAGCCCGAACTTTTCCGCAAGGCTGACTCTGATCCTCACCGGGATCTCAGGAGCACGCTGAAAACGCAGCTCGACAAAATTGAAAATTCCCCATAGCTTGATCGGACGCGCCGTGATCTCGCTCCAGGGAACCAACAACGGGGAATGGAACATGCGAAAAAAGGCCATGGGAGCCATATATAGACTCTCGCTGTTCACGCCAAAGTTAAGGCATCCGTTGTAGTTGGTCCCGTAACGAAGTTGCGCAGCCTGAAAACGGATGAGGGTTCCGGAGAACGGTTGATCGCTACGGTAGTGTTCGGCGAGCGTCGTCCAACCACCCACGCGGCTGATCATGAACGCCACCAGGAACCATGTCCCAATGAAAAGTACGGGGAACAACCAAAACGGGGGCGGTGGCCCTCCGGCGAGTGCGACAACGATCGGCACAAGCGTCATGGTGAAAGCATAGACCGCGCCGCCGCCTTTGACAGGTATCTTCTAAGCTTGCAGCGTGTCCCAGGCCTTCCAGAAGGTCTGCATCTCGTCGGGCAATCCGAACGACACGCGGATCCACTCCAGCATCGGCGGGAATGGCCTTCCAATCAAAACGTTCTGTTTCTGAAAGCCCGCCATCACCTGGCGCACAGGTTTACCGGTCTTGACCATCACAAAATTCGCAAACGAAGGAATGATGGTGATATTTCGGGAAGCAGCCTGTTTTGAGAATTCCTCTCGATCTGCGGCATTTCGTTGGGAGGCGAACTTCATCGCCGCGTCGTCCTGCAACGATGCGACCCCACCAGAGTTGACTACCGTGTTCACGTCGATCGGCAGCCGGAACGACGCCATCTTCGCGATCGTCGGCACCGACGCCACCGCGTACCCCAGGCGCATCCCGGCCATGCCGTAAATTTTCGAGAACGTGCGCAGCACGATCACCCGATCTCCGGCCGCATCCATGAACGAGCGGTAACCCGGCATGCCGAGCGAGAAATGATGGTAAGCCTCGTCGAGCACTACCATCGCGTTCCCTGGAAGCTTGTTCAGGAACGTGGAAATGTCGCCCCCCGGTGTGATGCTGGCCGTAGGATTATTGGCGTTACAGAGGTAGATAACACCGGTGTTAGCGTCCACCCGCTGCGCCATGCCATCCAGATCGTGGGCATAGGTCGACGTCAATGGCACCGCGCGCACTTCGGCGCCAAGCGCCTTGCTGAAATCGCCAAGGAACTCGAATGTCGGCGACGCGACGACGGCATTCTTGCCCGGCCCCGTGAAGGCCTGTGCGCAGATGCGAAGGATCTCCGACGAGCCGGCGCCCAGCAAAACCTGGTCTTCGCTGACCTTGTTCGCCGCGGCAATCAGCGAAACCAGCGAGCGATACTGAAAGTCCGGATAGCGATTGGCGCGGTTCAGCGTGTCCTGCATCGACTTCATCGCCGATGGCAGCGGTCCGTACGGATTCTCATTGCTGTTCAGCAGGATCTCGCCGTTCGGCCCGGGCGTGCGCGCCGGTTCGGGAGAAGCATAAAGCCTCGACGCCAACGGAAACTGCAACAGGGCCGCGGTTCCCACTCCCGCGGCGGTACGGCTGAGAAAGCTTCTGCGTGAAAATGCCATGCCATCCTCCCGATGGCTTGGAATCGTATCCGCTTTCCTGCCCTACTTCCAGAGGCGATTGCTGCGATTCAAATTATCGTGAGAGCTCGAAGTTGTCGCAGCAGAAGATGTAACCCTCGCGTCCATCGCGCAAGCGCACGCGAATCGATTCCACACCGTCGCCCTCGTGAATGCGAAGCACCTGCGCCGGCTCGCCCTGGTTGAGAAACTCGATCACGCCCTCGTCTCCCCGTGTGTATCCGGGCGGCGATTCGCGATCGTAGACCCGCACCGGCCCTGTCACACGAATCGTCGACTCGCGATCGTCGTGCACGTCGATGAGATAAGCTGCCGCGCCGATCCCGAGCCCGACTCCAAGGATGATCAGCGCGACAATGATGATCCGGCGTTTCATGTTAAGTAGTAGCGATCGTCCGCTCAGATATTGCCCCGCAGGCACGTTCGATCAATGCGTTCGTCCGCAGGGACGCTCGATCAACGCGTTCGTCCAGCAGGGACGTTCGATCAACCCGTTCGTCCAGCAGGGACGTTCGATCAACGCGTTCGTCCGCAGGGACGTTCGATCAACGCGTTCGTCCAGCAGGGACGTTCGATCAATGCGTTCGTCCCGCAGGCACGTTCATCAATGTGTTCGTCCGCAGGGACGTTCGATCAATGCGTTCGTCCCGCAGGGACGTTCGATCAATGCGTTCGTCCAGCATGGACGTTCGATCAACCCGTTCGTCCCGCAGGGACGTTCGATCAACCCGTTCGTCCCGCAGGCACGTTCGATCAACGCGTTCGTCCAGCAGGGACGTTCGATCAACGCGTTCGTCCGCAGGCACGTTCGATCAATGCGTTCGTCCCGCAGGGACGTTCGATCAATGCGTTCGTCCCGCAGGGACGTTCGATAGTAGCCCGGCGCTTCAGCGCCGGGTTAGATCGAATCACAGAATCGAGTGCCGTAGGCACGACTGAAATCATGCCCTCTGGCTTCCGCCCATCGTCTCGAGCGCTTTCACCACCTGCGCGGACCAGACCGTGACCTCTTCATCGCGAAGTGTTCGATCGGCGGACTGGAACTCGGCGCGCAGAAGCACCGAGTACTTCCCTGCCGGCACCGATCCCCCACGGAAAATCTCAACCGGCCAGAAGCGGCGCAGTTCCTGGATTTTAAGCGCATCGACCGCCGAGCGTACCTTCTCGAAAGTAATCTCGTCGGCGAACACCATAGACCAGTCACGATCGACCGCCGGATACCGCGGAATCGGCGTGTAGCGGACATCTTTGAGCGGCTGTTGGTAGAGTCGCTCCAGATCGAGTTCGGCGAGGAAGACATCCTGCTTCAGCTTGCGCTCAGCGGCGACCTTGGGATGAAGCTGTCCGAACTGTCCGACCCGACGCCCGTCGAGCACAATGCGAGCGGAGCGTCCGGGATGGAAGTAGTCGCTGGTGGAGCTGTCGAAGTACAAATTCTGCTGTTGATATCCGGCAAGCAGCGCCTCGATGTCGCCCTTCAGGTCGAAGAAATTGTAGGGACGCGCGGACTGGTGCACGTTGCCGGATATCGCCGCGCCTGTCGCGCCGAGGGTAGCGCGAGGATGTTCTTCGGTTTTGCCGCCGTTTAGTTCGTAGGCCTTGCCGATCTCGAACAGCCTAACGTCAGCGTTACCACGATTCAGGTTGTGCGCCAGCATGGCAACCATGTTCGGCACCAGCGACGGGCGCATGACGCTGGCTTCTTCGCTGAGCGGGTTGGCAATCTCGACCGGTGTGGCCGCCGAGAATTCTTTCGCTTCGGCATGCGAGATGAAGCTGAGCGAGATCGCCTGGTTGTAGCCAAGCGCCAACAGGTCCGCCCGCAGCCGGTTTTCATACCGTTCGTGCGGCAGCGCCTGCACGCCGCCGGAGAAAGTGGGCAGCGTGTTGGGGAAGCGATCGAAGCCGACGATGCGGGCCACTTCCTCGATGAGATCGATTTCGCGCTCGACATCGAGTCGCCAGGTGGGGACCTGGACACTGAAGTCGGCTGGCTCTTCGGCCACCGCGGCGTGCGTGCCGCCAGAGCCGGAGGCCGGCCCGCGAACAACGGCCATGGTCACGGTGCTGCGGCCGGAAGTGACGCCGAAGCCGAGGCGGCGCAGGATGCGCTCGATCTCGGCGGACGAGATTTCCTGGCCGTCGCTGAGCGATCCGAGAATACGCTTCACTTCCGAGCGACGTAACGCCAGCGTTGGACGCTTCACCTCCCGGGCAATCGTGTCGATCTGCGCTCCCAGCGTCCCGCCCGCCGTGTCGAGAATAAACTTCGCCACGTGATCGTTAGCGACCGCAGTGAATCCCCAGTCGGCGCCACGCTCGAAGCGGTGCGAGGCATCCGTGTGCATCCCTAGTCTGCGAGAGGTCCGCCGGATCGAAGACGGGTCGAACCACGCTGCCTCGATCAGCACGTTCTTTGTCTTCGCGGTAATCATGGTGTCGAAGCCGCCCATCACGCCCGCGATGCCGACGGCCTTCTTGGCATCAGCGATGACAAGGTCATCTTTGGTCAGCTTGCGTTCGACGCCGTCGAGCGTCTTGATCGTTTCGCCATCATGCGCGCGACGAACAATAATCTTGTTGCCTTCCAACAGGTCGAGGTCGAAGGCGTGCGTGGGATGTCCGTAAGCCCACATAACGTAGTTGGTGGCATCCGCGGCGTTTGAGATGGGCCGCTGCTCGAGGAGGGTAAGGCGCTCGGCGATCTCTTTTGGCGAGTCTTTGATCTTAACGCCGGTGATAATGCGGCCCGTAAAGCGCGCGCAAAGATCGGGAGCCTGGATGTCGACGGTAAAGCCAGTTTTGTTCTCGGGCTTGGGCAGATTGAGCGCTGCGGGCTTGAGATCGACGTCATAGATGGCGGCGCAATCGCGCGCGACGCCGTAATGGTTCATGGCATCGACGCGGTTGGGCGTGATGTCGAGGTCGTAGACGGTTTGTCCACCCTCCGAGAGCACAGCTTCGACCGACAGGCCGGCGAGGGTCAGGTCGTCGGCGAGCTTGCGGTCGTCGGCGGGGATGGAAACGAATTCACGGAGCCAATTGGGAAGAATGCGCATGTTTTCAGTTATCGGTTCTTAGTTATCAGTCGTCAGTCAATGCACGTCAGAAGAAAACGACTGAAGCAGAGGAAGCAACTCGCCGTGCTCCAGGCGGGCAACGTCCAAAGCTGTTCGACCTTCATCGTTTCGCAGATCTGATCTGGCACCGGACTGCAAAAGCAGCCTGACCGCGGACGTATTCCCCTGACTGACAGCTTCGTGAAGTGCGGTATTCCCGAGTTCGCCAGCGGCGTTTACATCAGCTCCGCCCTCAAGGAGTGCCTGAATCTCATCGAGGTTCCCGCGAACGGAATCGACGTCGGGAGGCCGTTCGCCGAAAAGACCAGCTTGATTGACGTCCGTCAGATCGATTCCGCAAAATGCAGGTAGTTCCTCGTCCATGTAGCGTTTCAGTACCTCAGCAGCCGTCATTCTGGATTCCTACTCAAAATCCGCGTTCATCGGCGCAAATCCGTGGACAAAGGTCTTAAGCAAACTGTCGCAGGAACCTGACATCGCCGTTAAAGAACAATTGAATATCGTCCACGCCGTATTTCATCGCCGCCAGGCGGTCGAGGCCCATTCCGAAGGCGAAGCCGCTCACCTTACTCGCGTCGTATCCGACGTAGCCGTAGAGTGCGGGATCGACCATGCCGGCGCCCAGAAGCTCGATCCAGCCGGACATTTTGCAGACGCGGCAGCCGTTCGAGCAGAACGGACAGGTCACCATGACTTCGGCGCTCGGCTCCGTGAACGGGAAGAACGACGGGCGCAGGCGCGTTTTTATGCGCGAGCCGAAGAGCATTTTCATGGCGAGATCGAGCGTGCCCTTCAGGTCGCTGAAGGTAATGTTGGTATCGACGGCGAGGCCCTCGATCTGGTGGAACATGGGCGAGTGCGTCGCGTCGGGCGCGTCCTTGCGGTACACGCGGCCAGGGATGACCACGCGCACCGGAGGCTGGTGCGTTTCCATGTAGCGAATCTGCACCGGCGACGTGTGTGTGCGCAGCAGCAGGCGCTCACGCTGCTTTTTGCTTTCCTGGCCGGCGATGAAGATGGTGTCCTGCGTGTCGCGCGCCGGATGGTCGGCCGGAAAATTCAGCGCTTCGAAGTTGTAGTAGTCGGTCTCGATCTCGGGCCCTTCGGCGACCGAGTACCCCATCGCCTTGAACACGCCGACAATCTCTTCCGTCACCTGCGCGATCGGATGCTTAGCCCCTAACTCCCGCGTGTTTCCCGGAAGCGTGACATCGACGCGCTCGCTGGCAAGTTTGCGCTCCGCAGCCGATCCGGATATGGAAGCCTTCGCCTCTTCGACCTTCGCTTCGACCGTTTGCCGGACCTGATTGACGCGCTGACCGACGTCGCGCTTCTGCGGACCGGGCGCAGCTTTCAGCCATCCATCGTTGATCTGCGTCAGGATGCCATTTTTGCGCGCCGTCCAGCGATTGCGGAACTCGGTCCAGAGAGCTTCGTCGGTGACCGACTTCGATTCCTCTTCTAACGCCGCCAGCATTTCCGACACTGCCCGGTCCAGCTCTTCCGTCGAATACGCCTCAAGTTTTGGAACCTGATACATAAATGAGATCCGTATGAATCCGTATTATCCGCGTCATCCGCGTGCAAAGCTCTTAAAGCAAAAGGCCAGAGACTATCGCCTCCGGCCTTCGCTGACTAAACCCTATCCACTAACCACTAATCACTGTTGTTACGCCAGCGCGGCCTTGGCCTGTTCGGCGAGGGCAGTAAAGCCCGCGGCGTCGTTGACGGCCAGGTCGGCGAGGATTTTACGATCGAGTTCCACGCCGGCTTTCTTCAGCCCGTTGACGAACTGGCTGTAGCTGATGCCGTTGGCGTTGGCGGCGGCGCCGATGCGCACGATCCACAACGAACGGAACTGGCGCTTCTTCTGGCGGCGTCCGGTGTAGGCGAAGTTCAGCGCGCGGTCGACCGATTCTTTTGCCGACCGGTAGAGTTTTGACTTAGTAAGAAAATATCCACTGGCGCGCTCTAATATCTTTTTGCGCTTGGCACGCCGCTTGGTTCCACGTTTTACGCGAGGCATTGCTTTCTCCTTTTTAGTTTCGTTGAGCGGCTGGAGGTAGGAGTTCGGAAGAACTATCAAACCTCTTCACACGCTTGGTCGGTCATCGGTTGTCGGTTTTCTGTTGGACCGAAAAACCTCATCCTTGACCATGAGCACTGACATCCAGTGCTCCACTACATCAACTAGCCACTAACCACCAGCCACTAGCCACTGGTGTCTAGTACGGAATCATCCGCTTGATTTTCGGCGTATCCGCTTTGTCCAGAATGGTGTCCTGATCCAGCTGGCGTTTCCGCTTGCTGTTCTTGGACGTGAGGATATGGCGCGCGAACGCGTGTCCGCGTTTCACTTTGCCAGTACCCGTTTTCTTAAAGCGCTTGGCAGCGCCCGAGTGCGTCTTTAGTTTCGGCATATTCCTTCACTACACGGCCCGCGAAAGCGTAACGCTCCCGTTAGCCGAATCCCTTTCTCGCGATTGTGGCGAGATTCTTTGGCAGGGCACGGCTTCAGCCGTGCCACAATGCTCCGCCATAGGTCGGGGCTTTAGCCCCTCAGGAACTACAGGAAGCAATCCGCTTACTGATTTTGCGCGGCCGGAGGATTCTGCGGTCCTCCACCGCTGTGCTGCTGTTGCTGCGCCTGCGGCGGCTTCGGCTTGGCCGGAGCGCTGGTCTTCGGCGGCGCCAGAATCGCGTGCAGCGTGTTGCCTTCCTGCCGCGGCATGTTCTCGACAATCGCCTTATCGCCAATTTCCTGGATCAGCTTGGTCAACAGCTGGCGACCCAATCCCTGTCGCGTCATTTCGCGCCCGCGGAAGAAGATCGTCGCTTTCACCTTGTCGCCTTCGCCGAGGAACCGCAGCACGTGGTTCTTCTTGGTCTCGTAATCGTGATCGTCCACGTTGATGCGGAACTTCACTTCCTTGACCGTGATCACCTTCTGGTGCTTTTTCGCTTCGCGTTCCCTCTTTTCCTGCTGGTAGAGGTACTTGCCGAAGTCGAGGATGCGGCAAACAGGCGGCTGAGCGGTGGGTGAAACCTCCACCAGATCCATGTTCTTGCCCTTGGCGATCCTGAGCGCCTCTTGCGGTGTCATGACGCCGAGCTGATTTCCTTCGTCGTCAATCACACGAATCTCACGAACGCGAATGCGCTCATTGGTGCGAATAAACCTTTTGTCGATACGGAGCCTCCGAGAGCTACAACAGCTTCAAAATTATAGCATTAGGGGAGCAAGCCGTCAGCTCTCAGCTGCCAGTTTCCAAGCCGGAAAGCGATCGTTGGTTGTTGGTTGTTGGTCGTCGGTAGTCGTTGGTAGTTGGTTGGTCGTTTCGCAAACAGTTGCTTCTACCAGCAGACCCAGCCGCGAAGCGGCGAAACTACTTAGCCCAAGGCGTAAGCCTTGGGTGCGATGCAAGAAGATTTCCCAGCCCGCTTCAGCGGGCGACACAATTCTCACCCTCCACTCGACAGGTAAAACACCCAACACCAGAAGACTCAAACCAACCATCATGCAGACGATTCGGTTCGCCCGCACGACTTGCATGGTCGCACCAGTCCACCAATGACACTCGGAGAAGGACCAGTAAACGAACACTGCGCCCGGAACGATGCTAGTCACCTGAACCGGAACGTGAACAACTGCTGAGATCAGCAAGGTCGGATGCATTGAGGTGCTCTAAGTGACCGGAACAATTCTGTCCCACTAAGCAGTCGTTTTCAATATCCAGAATCCGCGCCCTCACCCACCGATTCGCCTCCCACCGTCCTTCCAGCCACAGCTTCTGATAGTTGTCCGTCAGGCATTCGGTGTGGGTGCCGTTGAAGTGAGTCAGTGTGATCGCCTGGAGTTCCCGCCCTAGGAACGTCTGCTGGAATTCGCGCTTCTTCTTCGCCGCCAATTCCCGGAGCACGCGGTTGCGCTCCTTCATTACCTGCGGATGCACCTGTCCCGGCATCTCCGCCGCCGGTGTCCCCGGCCGCGCCGAAAACGTGAAGACGTGCAGGTAGGTCATCGGCAACCACTCGATGAACGCGCGCGTCTCTTCGAAGTCTGCATCGGTTTCGCCGGGAAAACCAACCATCACATCCGCCCCGACCGCCGCATCCGGCATGGCCGCCCGAATCCTCCGCACCCTATCTTCGTAATGCCACGGCCTGTATTTCCTGTGCATCAGCCGCAGCACCCGATCGCTTCCCGACTGCATCGGCACATGCGCATGCTTCGCGATCCGCGAACTCGTCGCGACCAGTTCGATCAGTTCGTCGGTCCAATCCATCGGCTCGACCGAAGAAATTCGCAGCTTCTCCAGCGCGGTCCGATCCAAAATCTCCCGCACCAGGTGAGCGAAACGAAGCCTCACAGGTGCCCCATTCCAGTCCTTCGGCTGGACTTGAGTGGGGGAGTTCAAATCTCTTCCCCACCGCCCCAAATTGATCCCCGAAATCACGATCTCCCGATACCCGTTCTCCACCAGTCCGTTCACTTCCCGAATAACATCGGTGACAGGTAACGACCGGCTCCGCCCTCTAACGCTGGGGATAATACAGAACGAGCACCGGTTGTTGCACCCGTCCTGCACCTTCAGATTCGGACGCGTCTTCTCCGACGCCGTATCGGCGTCGAACACCGGAGCCGCGAGAAGCTCGGTATGGGCAAAGATGTCAGAGACAAAAACGCCGGGATCGCTCAGCCGTTCAATTCCAACAAACCCTGTCGACCCGCACGCCACTTCCCCGATCTGGTGCTTGTGCGAGTTCCCCACCACCCAGCTAACGCCAGCGATAGAGGCCAATTCCTGTGGAGCCCGTTGCGCATAACACCCGGTTACCAGAATTTTGCATTCGGGATTTTCGCGATGCACGCGACGTATCGTATTACGAACATCCTGGTCGGCCGACGCAGTGACGGTGCAGGTGTTGAGGACGACAACTTCCGCCGATTGCGCATCTTCGGAACGCACTAAACCCTTCTGGATCAGTTGGCGTTCGATTGCGGCGCCATCCGCCTGGGTCGCCCGACACCCGAAGTTCTCCACGTAGAAGCCGGCCACGGGTGTATTATACGGTTCAGGTGGTGGTGTTCCGAATGCAGTAAAATCCGGCTGCTACGTCCAACTACTTAGCTCTTTTTCGCATCCAAAGTTGTCACGTTCGACTTTCTCTAGCTAGGTTGCCCCTGGAGGCTTCATGAAACGCCGCATTTTACTGGTTGATGACGAACTCGCCATCCTGCTCACTCTCCGCGCCATCCTGGAAATGAACGGCTTCGAAGTGGAGACGGCGGCTTCCGCGCGCGAGGCGGAAGGTAAATTACCCAACAGCCAGTTTCACATGGTCATCACCGACATGCGGATGGAATCGGAGACGGCCGGCTACGACGTGATTCGCTGCGCCAAACAGCAGAAGTACAATCCCGCAGTCGCGATCCTGACCGCCTATCCTTCGTCGGGAAGCGATTGGAAGAGCCGCGGCGCCGAATCCATGCTCGTGAAACCGATGAACGCCAACGACTTGCTGCGCCAGATTGAAGCCCTGCTCATTCAGCACGAAGACCACAAGCAGTTGAAGGCAGCACAAGTTCCCGCTCGCGCCGCCTCGGCGTCGAAGACCACATCGTCCGCCCGTGCCAAGCGCGTCAGCTAGGCGAACCTCTCAACCACCTGAAGCAAATCGCGTTCCGGAAATAGCGGACGGTTTGCGCCTTCATCTCGAGAAGCGCAAACCGTCGAATCTTTTTGAGTCGGGAAGCGGCTAGGCAGTCGCGGCGGTTGCTCGCTTCGACTGGAAACATTCGCGGCAGAATACCGGCCGGCCTTGCGTCGGCTTAAACGGTACGGTTGTTTCCTTGCCGCATTGCGAGCAACTGGTGCGCGTTTCTACTTTTGGATATGCGCCTGGCGTGGAAATCCCCAGCGCTGTCGCCCGCTTCCCTTTGCAGGCTTTGCAACGTTTGGGTTCGTTCTTGAATTGTTTATCGTGAAAGAAAAGCTGTTCCCCGGCCGTGAACACGAACTCGGAACCGCAGTCAACGCACTTTAAGACCTTGTCCTGGAATTCCATAAAGCTCCCTTCAACCCCGCGCCCCTCGCGTTCCCGAAGCACAACTCGTTCACGTGCCCGTGGCCGATGTCACGTTCCGTTACCGCCGAGGTTAAGGTTCCCTGTTTCGACCCGGGGCCGTTGGCCCTGGGCAATAAAGCCCATGTATGAAAGAAACTGCGGACAGCTTTTATATAAGTGCAGCAGGCAAGCAATCTTGCCGTGATGAAATTCCGCTAGAAAAGTGCGGACAAAATAGAAGGGGCCGCTGAGGGGAGAAGGGAATACAGCGGCCCCGATTTGTGCGAACTAGTCGCTTTGCTCCTTGCGCGCCTTTTTCCGGCTGCGCTTGCGTGCTACGGCTTCTTTCACGCGTTTCTTTTCGCCCGGCTTGAGGTAAAAGGAGTGCCGCTTGACCTCCTTGATTATGTCCTCTTGCTGAACTTTGCGCTTGAAGCGCCGCAGGGCGTTTTCGAGGGACTCACCCTCCTGAACCCTTACTTCTGCCAAACTGGATACACCACCTGACTCGCCCCGCTGGGCAATCTCTATCTTTTGCACAAGTCGCAGTTTAGTCAAGCGCTTTTGCGCGATTTCTCAAATTGATATTGAAATGAAACGACTTAATACAAGAATCGCAGAGCAAACTGCACCTGCCGTGGAGCAAACGATGTGGTCGGCTTCATGAACCCGTTCACCACTTCGAAATGCGCCGGATAATGCGTACCACTAACCGTCTTGTTCGTCTGCACGAACATCGCCGCCGACGTATCGAATCCGCTGTCATCAATATTCAATCGCTGGTTGTCGCGATTCAGCAGGTTGAACGACTCGGCCAGCAATTGAACCCGCGGCCGACGGTTCGCATGAAAGATCCGCGTGATGCGTAAATCGTCGGTCATGTAGTTCGGACCCGTGAACGCGTTGCGCCGGTATCCGGGAAGGCGGTCGTTCTCGGTATTACCGTCAGCGTTAGCATCGCCGATCACGTTGGCAGTGACCGGACGTCCGCTGCCGAACATGAAGACCGACGACAGCTTCCAGTCGTTCAGCATTGCGCGCAATAGGTTCTGGTCGCGGGTGAACGCTCGCGGCTCCCACATCGCCGCACCCACAAAACGGTGCCGCTGGTTGATGCTGCTCAGGGCACGCTCGGCTCCGGGCGCATACGAGTTCTGCACCGTTGCCGGACTGCCGGCGCTCACCGTGTCTTGCCCGTCATCAATCGCCTCCGCCCACGTGTAGCCGAGTTTGAACTGCAGCGACTTGCTCAGGTGATGAGTCAGCGAAATCGTCGCGCCGTTGTAGACGCTGCTCGCCACGGTTTCGTACACATTGATCGCACCTACCTGCGAGATCGGGCGGTCCAGCGGAGCCATGCACGGTGGATACGTGCAATCGAGCGTGTACTGGTTCTGCCACCCGCTGAACGATTCCACGTTGTAATAGATTCCGAGAAAGTTGGTGCCCGTCTGGTCGAACACCGGATAACTGATCACCTGCGGCTTTGGCAGGTTCACGTCGCGGGCGCGAATCAGATGCTCTCCGCCGACATACTGATAGGACACATTCAGCATGGTCTTGTTCGCGACCTCACGTTCAAAACTCACGCTCGCCTGCTGCGCGAACGGCATCTGGAAGTTCGGACTGAACGCCGCGATCTCGGTCGTCAGCGCTCCCTCCACCGTCGCCGGCGCCGCACAAAACTTCGTTCCCGGAGCGCAATAAGCCAGCGGATTCGGATACGTCGGGAAAACCTGGTGATCGTAATAGTCGGCGTTGTCAAGATACGCATGCGTCCGATTGATTCCGTTATCGATCTCCACTTCCGACGCATACATCGATGGAATGCGCGAGTAGAAGAGGCCCCATCCTCCGCGAATCATCAGCGGACGCTCGTCGCCAATCGCGTACGCAAATCCGGCTCGCGGCGAAATCTCCCTCGGATCGACCGGCAGATGACCCGACTCCGGCCACAGCGGATTGCTGACCAGACCATCGGTCTTGTAGGCCTGCAGGTCGTATCGTATCCCGAGCGTGAGCCCGAGACGATGGAACAAACGGAATGAATCTTCCGCAAACAACGAATACTCGTTGCTGTCGGGTCGAGTTTCTGATTCGCCAAAGTTCTGGAAGTAGTATCGCGGCTGCATATGCGCGTAAGCCCGCAGCGGCGACAGCTCAAGTCCGCCAACCTGCGGCTGGAAGGTGAACGGATTCACCTTGATCGGATAGAACATGTAGTCGCCGCCGAACTCCAGCGGATAGTAGTTGTAGACGCGGCTCAGGATCGCGTCGCCACCGAACTTCCAACTGTGATGATGACGGTCGATCGTAATCGTCTCGGCCGCATGAAGCTTGTTCTCGTCCGTGTCGCGCGGCAGAATCGACGACCGTCCGAACCCCGTCAGAACATCTTCAATCTGGCTTCGCGGATACGGCGCGTTCGGCGTCGAACTCTGATCGTCATGCGAGAACTGGACACGCAGGTGATTCGTGACCCGCGACGAAAGCCCACTCGTCAGCGACCCGATCGCCGTCACCGCCTTCACGTCTTCCTCGCCGTTTTCCGACATCGCGTAATGAGTGATGGGGCTCGCCGGATCGAAGTAAACGCTGTTCTCGCCCGCGTAGGTCGAAGTGTTCACCCTCACGCTAAGCAGTTCCCGCGGCGATAACACCGCATCGATCTTGCCGAACCCCGCGCTGCCCACCAGGCCGGAAGTGAACGTCCCTGCCATCTTGTCGAGAGCTCCTGCGGCAAGAAAAACCAGGGCTTGATCGCTCGTCTCGTAGTCGGTTGGCTGTGGTGTCAGAACTGCGCTGCCGTCGCCGAACCGAACCACCGTCGGAACGTGAAAGATGTGCTGGTCATATCCCACGAGAAAGAACACACGATTCGGTTTGATCGGGCCGCCGATCGTCGCCCCGAACTGGTGCTGATCTTCCGACGGTTTGAAATCGAGAAATGGGCTCGTCGCGCCAAACCTGCTGTCGCGCAGAAAGTAAAACACCTTGCCGTGGAAGTCGTTCGATCCTGACTTGGTGACCACGTTGATCACCGCCGCTCCGGCGCGTCCGAGTTCCGCTCCGTAGTTGTTGGTGTTGACGCGAAACTCTTCCACCACTTCGTTGCTGAACTGGTACGGCGCGCGATATCGTCCGCGAGCCTGCCCGAAAAACCCGTTGTTGTTGTCGGCGCCATCCACCAGAAAGCTGGTTTGATAGCCGCGAATTCCGCCGGATGCCAGGTCGCCGTTCGAGTTCGACGTCAGGCTGCGCGGATCCTGCACGATATTCGGCGACAGCAGCGCAAGGTCCGCAAACCGGCGTCCATTCAGCGGCAGGTCTTCAATGCTCTTTTGATCGATGATCTCCGCATGATCCGCGCTCAGGGCCACCACCTGCGGTGACTCATCTTTCACCGTCACACTTTCCGGCGCTCCGGCGACGCGCATCGTCAAACGCAGTTCCACCACCGAGCCGAGATCCACCACGACTCCGTTCTGCTCCAGCGTAGACATGCCGGCCGAATTGATGCGAACCTCGTACGTTCCCGGCGGCAACAGCTGCGCGTCGAACCATCCTTCTTCATTCGTCATCAGCCCGCGGCCCACGCCAGTCGCAGTGTTCACGACCACAACGGTCGCTGCGGGAATGCGCGCGCCAGTCGCGTCGAGCACGGTGCCGCGGATAGCGCCCGTTGCGGCGTCTTGCGAGAACATCCGTGACGGAAAGCCCAGCACGTACAGCATCAGCGCCAGCCAGACGAGGGCCAGTACGCGGCGCAGCCACAGCATACGGAACTCCTGGGAGAGAGTTACCTTCTGTACATAGCAGGCTGCGACAAGAACTTCAGTACTTTGCCTCCGAAAAGCCGCCCGGAATTCAGATTTTCATTCCCATCGCGGAACCCTCAGCACGTCGACCGCCACGCCAGGTCCCAAATTCGAACTCTCTCTCGCTCCGTGATATGTTTCAACCTCGACCGTGGTGCCCCATTCAACCTTCTTTTGGTTGAGTGGAGAAGTTCAGCGATGGTGCCCCATATCTGCCTTCTTTTGGCAGATGTGGAAAGACCGCAGCGGAGATCGACAATGATCCGTTCCTACAAAGGCGTCCTGCCCCGCATTCCCGAATCCTGCTATATCGACGAATCGGCGCAGGTGATCGGCGATGTCACGCTCGGCGAGAACTCGAGCATCTGGATGAACGCCGTCGTTCGCGGCGACGTCAATTACATCCGCATCGGCACGAACTCGAACGTTCAAGACTGCTCCGTGATTCACGGCATGCTGAACCAGTATTTCGTCGAGCTTGGCGACTGGGTCACCGTCGGCCACTCCGTCACGCTGCACGGCTGCGTGGTCGAAGATCGTTGCCTCATCGGCATGGGCGCCATCATCCTCAACGGCGCGCGTATCGGCCACGATTCCATCATCGCCGCCGGCACATTGATCCCCGAGAAGACCATCATCGAGCCCGGTTCGCTTGTCATGGGATCGCCCGGCAAAGTCCGTCGCCAACTCAGCGACGACGAGAAAGCCGGCATCCTCGTGTACGGCCGCAACTATCTCGGATACAAGGAACAGTACCTGAAAGAGCGAGGAACAAAGTAATGGCCGAGCCGTCCGAATACGGTTACGCCGCCGAAGCCCAGCGCCAGGCAATCAAAGATCTCAAGATGCGCCTCTTCATCGCCGGATGCCTCTCTTCGGTGATCCCCGGCGTCGGACATCTCTTCCGCAAGCTGCGAAAACGCGGCCTCCTCTGGCTCGCCGGCTTTGTTGCCTTCCTCATCGCCACCGTTCTCATCAAGCCCTGGCGCGATTCCGACGGAATCATGATCGCCTTCGTGTTGGGCAGCATCCTGTTCGCAGCCGCGGGCATCGATGCGGCCTTCGCCTCGACCGAAGAAGACCTGCGGACGACAAAGTGGGCCGCGTTGCTCTTCGCCTGCATCGCGTTCATCGCTAGTATTTCCCTGAGCCAACTGGTGTGGCGGGTCAACGGCTATAACACGATTTCCGTTTTCTTTCCGTCCATGGACCCCACGATCAAGCTGGGCGATACCGTCGTCGTCGACACCAATGCCTTTCGTCATGCGCGCCCAGGTCGGGGCGACGTCGTTCTGGCGCGCGCCTTTGATCAACGCGACATGCCTTGGAGAGTCACCGCCATTCCCGGAGACACCATCGAAGGCAAGAACGGCCAAATCACCTTGAACAACGTCCAAATCCGGGAATCGTACGTGTCCGGAGGCGCGACCTCGATCGACGTCTCGTCCAGCGACGATGAGCGCATGAAGAAGCTCTATACCTTCGGCCCCGTAAAGCTTGGGCCTGATGAGTACTTCCTGATGGGCGACAACCGTCCGCTCAGTCAAGACAGCCGCATCAACGGACCGGTGAAGCTCAGCAGTATTCACGGCAAGGCGCTCTACATCATCAACAAGAACGACGACGCCCGCGACGGCAAGCATCTCGACTGATTCAGCCATCACTCGTTCCAGCGGAGAGCGCTTGCCGGTTCGCTACAATAGAGAATTCCGTGATCGTCGCGGCTCCATCCGTGCCGCAGCCGGTTTTACCGATTACCGATCACTGATAACTGAGAACTGGATTTGATCAAAGCTATCCGAGGAACCCGCGACCTGCTGCCGCCCGAAACGGCGACGTGGAACTTCGTCGAGGCCACCGCCCGCGAAATCTTCCGCGCCTACAACTTCCAGGAAATTCGCACGCCCATCTTCGAAGCCACCGAACTGTTCGCGCGCGGCGTCGGCGAAGAAACCGACATCGTGTCGAAAGAGATGTATACCTGGGAAGATCGCGGACGTGCCGAAAGCGACCGCGGACAGTCGCTCACTCTTCGTCCCGAGAACACGGCAGGCGTGGTGCGCGCTTACATCGAGCACAAGATGTGGGAGCGGCCTGGTGTAACCAAAGTGTTCTACATCGGACCGCAGTTCCGGCGCGAACGCCCGCAGAAAGGCCGCTATCGCCAGTTCTATCAGATCGGCGCCGAAGTCATCGGACCGACCACCGCCGGCAGCGAATCGCCCGCGCGCGATGCCGAGGTTCTCGAGATGCTTGCGACCTTGCTCGATCGTCTCGGCATTCAGGGATGGACGCTCGAACTCAACTCCGTCGGCTGCGCCAACGATCGCGCCGTCTATCTCCAGGCTCTGCGCGAGGCGCTCAAGCCCGTCGTCGGCCAGATGTGCGTCGACTGCCAGCGCCGTGCCGAAACCAATCCCATGCGCGTGCTCGACTGCAAGCACCCCGAAGACCAGGCCATCATCGCGAACCTGCCGCGGATCAGCCAGTATCTCGACGAAAGTTGCCGCCAGCACTTCGAGGAAGTGAAAGCGATCCTCACCGAATGCGGTGTGCCGTTTACATTAAACGACCGGCTGGTTCGCGGACTCGACTACTACACCCGCACGGCTTTCGAGTTCACTCACGGTGCGCTCGGCGCCCAGAATGCCATCCTCGGTGGCGGCCGTTACGACGGCCTCTCCGAAGCCATCGGCGGACCGAAAGCTCCGGGCATCGGCTTCGCCATCGGCGAAGATCGGCTCGTCATGTCGATTCCGGAGACAGCGGAGTCGGCGGTCCGCAAGCCCGATGCTTACATCGCGCCCATGGGACCGGGCATGGACCGCGAAGCATCACGCCTCGCACGCGAGCTGCGACGTAACGATCTCGTTATCGAACTCGGCGACGAAACCTTCCGCCTGAAGAAATCGCTCGAAACCGCCAGCAAACTCGGCGCTCGTTTCGCCATCATCCTCGGCGAAAATGAGGCCAAGAGCGGCCAGTTCGCGGTGAAGGACCTCGCCAAAGGCGAACAGGTGACGATCGCGCGCGAAGGTCTGGCTGAGCACCTGCGGTCGGAAAATGTTCGCCCGTCACTGTCAAGCCCGACGAACGTCACAAATCGCACCTAACCTATTCGTTACAATGGAAATATAAATTTCGCGATTTTGGCACTGCACCCCTCCCCAAAAGCGCATACTAAAGACATAGGCTGGTGAAAGGGATTTCCCCTCCACCGGCCTTTTTTACGTAGCGCCCGGCATCTCGCCGGATAAGCCCTATAACTCGTTTGTTTTCATATACAGCGCCCGTAAGTCGTTGATTCCACGACTGCGGGCTTTTTAATTTGCAAATTTCGCAACCGAAAGGACTTAGATGTCAGCGATCGCATCTCCCAAACTCCCTCTCTGTACCCACATCAAAGACGACGGCCAGCCTTGCGGCGCCATCGCCGTCAAAGGCACTCCACACTGTTACTTCCACCGCAGGTTCTTCGCGGCCCCAGCGCTTCCCGGAGAGTCCCAATATCTCCCGCCTCTGCTCGAAACCCATCACTCCATCCAGCTCGCCCTCACCGACCTGTACCAGGCCTTCCTCACCAGGAAAATCGACCTCCCCGAAGCCCGCTTCTCGCTGCAAATCCTGCGCCTGGCCTCCAGGACCATCTGCGCCATCGAGAAGTCGCAGGCGCAATCGCCGAGAACACCGGTTCAACTCGTCCCTGCCGACAAGCCGTTGCCTAACGCACCGGTTACAACCAAGCCGCCCGCCGAAGCTGCAGCGAGCCGGCAGTCCGCCCCAGATCCAGCTCCTACAGCAGAAAAACGAGTGATGCCCGCGGCGCCGCCATCGACGCAGCCCCAACCAAAAGCGGTCTCGAAGCCGCCGCAACCGGCCTACAAGGGCGAACGCATCGTCGACCCCTACGGCTGCCTCGCGCACCTGAAGTAACGGCGTCGTTACAGAAATATGGGCAGCCATTCCTGGCTGTCAGGAATGTGGGACAGCCATTCCTGGCTGTCAGGCGGAGCGCCGCTCCGCCACCCGCCAATCACAGAGGAGATCTGTGTCTATTTTCGATCGGAACTTCAGGAAGACGATGCGAGGTTCTCTACTTCACTGCCAAGGTGGAAACGGTCTTCGAAGACCCACCGCCGCAGCAAAGCTCCCACTACCCACCACCCACTACCCACTGGTTTTAATATTTTGCCAGCTCCAGCATCGCCTTGTAGATGTCGTCTGGCTGTGGCAGGATCACATCCTCCAAAATCGGCTGGTAGGCCACGAATGTGTCTTTCGCTGCGACGCGCTTCACCGGAGCATCGAGCGAATCGAACAGCTGGTCGGCGACCCGCGCTGCGATTTCGGCGCCGTATCCCCAGCTCAGCATGTCTTCGTGAGCGACCAGCACGCGGTTGGTCTTGGCGACCGAAGCGGCAATCGTCTCCCAGTCGAACGGGTTCAGCGTCCGCAGGTCGATCACTTCCACCTTCAGCTGATGGTCGCGTTCCAGCCGCTGCGCCGCCTGTAACGTTCGCGGTACAGTCGCGCCATAGGTCACGACCGTCAGGTCGCTTCCCTGCTGCACCACTTTGGCCTTGCCGAACGGAATCATGTAGTCAGGGCCGGGATAGGGCGCGCGGCCGAACGTTTCGCGGTAGAGCCGCTTGTGCTCGAGGAAGAGTACGGGATCGTCGCAGCGGATCGCTGTCCGCAGCAGGCCATTGGCGTCGAGCGCATTCGACGGGAAGATCACGCGCATGCCCGGCGTGTGCGTGAAGATGCTCTCGCCGCACTGCGAGTGATAGACCGATCCGCCCGTCAGGTATCCGCCGATCGCCACGCGGATCACCATCGGGCACGAGAACGCGTTGTTCGACCGCCAGCGGATGAGCGGCATTTCGTTCCGCATCTGGTGCATGGCTGGCCAGATGTAGTCGAAGAACTGGATCTCCACCACCGGCTTCAGCCCGCGCGTTCCCATGCCGACCGCTCGTCCCACGATGTTTGCCTCGGCCAGCGGCGAGTTGAATACACGATCGCTGCCGAAGTCGCACTGCAGGCCTCCGGTCAGCTTGAAGACTCCGCCCTTGCCCTTCACCTTCTTGTCGGACAGGTATTGCTCGCGCGAACAGTCGGCCACATCTTCGCCGAAGATCACCATCCGCGGATCGCGCCGCATCTCGTCACGCAGGCAGGCGTTGATCAGGTCGGCCATCGTCTTTTCGCCCGCCAGCTTGCCCTTTTCAGGCTTCACAAAGTCGGGCTGCGTCTCGAACGCCTTCGAAGTCGGATCGAGGTCCGGCGAATACACGTACTTGCTGACCGAGTGAATCGGCGGGAACTTCGCCGCCACCGCTTTGTCGCTCGCGGCTTGCACTTCGTCATCCACCTGCTTGCGGATGCGATTGATCTCCGTTTCGTCGGCAATGCCTTCGCGGATCAGGAACAGCTCGAAACGCGTGATCGGATCTTTCTGTACTTCCAGCTTGCGTTCGTCTTCCGAACGGTAGAGCTTCTCGTCGTCCGACAGCGAGTGCGAATACGGGCGGATCACATGGCCGTGTACGAACGCCGGCCCATGCCCTTCGCGGATGTAATCCACCGCCTGCCGCAGCGCGCGATAGCTCTCCAGCGGATCGCATCCGTCGACTTCGGCAAAGAAGAAGTTCGGGAATCCCTTCACCAGCTGCGAGATGTTGCCGCCGGCGGTCTGCACCTCGACGGGAACCGAAATGGCGTACTCGTTGTCTTCGCAAACCACCAGCAACGGCAGCTTCTGGTTCGAGGCGGTATTCATCGCCTCCCAGAATTCGCCTTCGCTGGTCGCGCCGTCGCCGGTCGAGACGTAGGTGACTTCGTCGCCGTGGAACTGCACGTCTTTGAACTGGCGGTAATCGCCGTCGACCTTGTTGGCCGCGCCGGGATGGCGCGCGAAGTAACGTCCCGCCTCGGAGCAGCCAACCGCCTGCAGGAACTGCGTTCCGGTGGGCGACGACTGGGTGACGATGTTCAGCTTGCGGCTTCCCCAGTGCGACGGCATCTGCCGTCCGCCGGAGTTCGGATCGTCGGCCGCGCCCACCGCGCCGAGCAGCATCTCCAGCGGCGTCATTCCCAGCGTCAGACACAGTGCGCGGTCGCGATAATAAGGATAGAACCAGTCGTACGATGGCTTGAGCGCCATACCGGCGGCCACCAGCAGGGCTTCGTGTCCGGCGCCCGAAATCTGGAAGAAGATCTTCTGTTGCCGCTTCAGCAGGATCTCGCGGTCGTCGATGCGTCGCGAGGTGTACATCAGGCGATATATCTGGATCAGCTGCTCCGAGGTGAGTCCCTCGAAGCTTTTCGCCGTTACCGGCTTTGGCTCAGTTTTTGTCGTAGCCATCCACTGTCCTCTACCTATTCGATGCAGCTGGGGTTATTTTCGCGAACATCGTATTGTAAACGCGGTCGCCCGTTTCCTGATACACCGCCATGTGTCGCTCGTCACCGGTCCAATGGTTACCCCGGGCCGCCGAATGCAAGCTTTAGAATGGGAGGGAATGATCAAGGTCAACCGCCCTATTCCCGTCGAGAAGATTCGGCTGCTCGTGTTCGATCTCGACGGCACGCTGGTCGACTCGCGCCAGGACCTCTGCAACTCCGTGAATGCGACGCTCCGGCACTATCATCGCCCCGAGCTGCCGTGCGACCTGATCTCAACCTACATTGGAGACGGTGCGCCCATGCTGGTTCGCCGCGCGCTGGGCGATCCCGACGACCAGAAGTTCGTCGAAGAAGCGCTGCTCTTCTTTCTCGGCTACTATCGCGAACACAAACTCGACTTTACCTACGTGTATGAAGGGGTCAAGGAATCGCTGGCGGCGATTCGCCAGGCTCACAACGGCAACATGAAGATGGCCGTCCTCAGCAATAAGCCGGTGAACCCTTCGCGCGCGATCGTCGAAGCGCTCGGCCTCGCTGAGTTCTTCTTCCAGGTCTATGGCGGCAACAGCTTTGCGACCAAGAAGCCCGATCCGCAAGGCGTTGAGCAGCTACTGAAGGAAGCCACGGTGAAACCTGAGGAAGGCGTGATGATCGGCGATTCGGCAAACGATGTCGCCACCGCCAACAACTCCGGCATGTTCAGCGTCGGCTTGAAGTATGGCTTATCTCCGGAGACGCTTGAGAAAGTCCCGCCCGATGTTCTGCTCGACCGTCCCGACGAACTCGGCGAACTGTTTACGGCAATTAGCGAACCGAAGTGGACGGAGTAAATCCATTTAGCAATTTGGTGATCGGGTCATTTTGCCATTGCGGAGTGGCTCACAAAAGCTCTTGAATGGCTCAATCGCTAAATGGCCCAATCGCTAAATTTCTCGCCCGCCGAGCTTCGCACTCTCCGCTCGTTCAAGACTCCGCAACGCATTCAGCGGTTTCTGGAAGAGCTTCCCTATCATCACGCGAACACAGCATGGTCGCCGCGAAGAGTCTTGCGCGAGCGGACGGCGCATTGCTTCGAGGGTGCGGTGTTCGCCGCAGCTGCGTTGCGGGTCAACGGATTCAAGCCGATGATCTGGGATCTCGAAGGCATCCGCGATACCGATCACGTGCTCGCGGTGTACCAGGTGGATCGGCACTGGGGATCGATCGGCAAGTCGAACTTCGCCGGGCTTCGGTTCCGTGAGCCGGTGTATCGATCGCTGCGCGAACTGGCGATGAGCTACTTCGACAACTACTACAACCTGCTCGGTGAGCGGACTCTCCGCGCCTATTCGCGCACGGTCGATCTTTCGCGCTTCGACCGCCTCGACTGGATGACGACGGAAGAGCCAGTCTGGTTCATCGCGCAGCATCTTTGCGAGATCCCGCATACGCCGGTGATTTCCGCCGCGCAGATCAAGCGGCTGACGCGACTGGACAAGCGCGCGCATGCCGCAGGGTTGACGGGATACTCAAAGCACTAAGACGGAGAGGATTCAGCGGCTCTTGATCGCCGGTAGCCCGCCGCCGACTGCGGTCGTGCGAGGCGCGCGAGGATCAGCAGGACTACGAAACTGGCAGCGCAGAGTTCGAGCAGCTTGATGTTGCTGTGCGTGCGTGGTCCCGCGCCCGGCATGTCGGTAGTGACCAGCGCTACTCTGGTTGACTGAGCGGGATCGTAATGGACGACAATCGGAGTTTCCGGCGGATGTGCGTCGACCCAATCTTCAAACGGCGCAATCTGGTCTGGCGGATACTGCCACACTTCGCGGGAAGGAACAGATTTGGAATAGATGTTGGCGAAGGTTTCCTCGCCGCCCACCAGATAGGTTAAGCGGCAATGGATGCGGTAGCCTTGGCGTCGACCAGTACGTCGCTGCTCCATGGCGCATTTCTGGACATGCGCCGTCACCTCGGGCCATTGCGCCTGCTCGTGCTCCTGCCAGGCTTCTGCTGCCGTCGCCCCGGCTACAAAGACGGTACAAAGCGCTGACAGAATGACCAGCACCCCCAGTCCCATCCGGAGCAATTGACCTGCTGGCGACGTTTTGGTTCTCGTCTGCGGCATGCGGTGAAGCCATGGTACATGACCGGCGCAAGAGTTCCGGATTGGCGATCCCGATTGATCAACTGGAATTTGCTCTGCGGATTCAGGCTGCGGATGTCTTGCAGCGACTCGGCTATAATCGAGAGATACCCACCCGCCGAAATTCGCATCTGTGAGGCTTCCGGATGATTTCGCGGCAGGTTCGCGAACGACCAACGACCGAGGACTGACGACCCCAGCATGGACTTCAAGCTTCAATCCGACTACTCTCCGCGCGGCGACCAGGGGAACGCCATCGAGCAGCTCACGCGCGGCATCTACGACGGCGAGAAGCACCAGGTGCTGCTGGGCGTGACCGGATCGGGCAAGACGTACACGATGGCAAAGATCATCGAGCAGTCGAACCGGCCGGCGCTGATCCTGGCGCACAACAAGACGCTGGCGGCGCAGCTTTATCACGAGTTCAAGCACTTCTTCCCGCAGAACGCGGTCGAGTACTTCGTATCGTATTACGACTATTACCAGCCCGAGGCGTACATTCCCGCCGGCGACGTGTACATCGAAAAGGAAGCGACGATCAACGATGAGCTCGACAAGCTGCGCCTGTCGGCCACGAAGTCGCTGTTCGAGCGGCGGGACACAATCATCATCGCGTCCGTTTCGTGTATTTACGGCCTGGGATCGCCGGAAGCGTATTACGGCATGCTGCTGTTCCTGGAGAAGGGACAGAAGATCAAGCGCGAAGACATCCTGCGCAAGCTGGTGGAGATTCTGTACGAGCGCAGTGATGGCGAACTGCGGCGCGGAACGTTTCGCGTGCGCGGCGATGTAATCGAGGTCTATCCGTCGTATGAAGATTGCGCTTACCGCATCGAGCTTTGGGGCGACCAGATCGAGAACCTGGCGCAGATCGATCCGCTGTTCGGAACGGTGAAGCAGCGTTATGCGCGGCTGCCGATTTATCCGAAGTCGCACTTCGTGATGAAGCCGGAGACGAAGAACAACGCGGTCGATTCGATCTTGAAAGAACTGGAGTGGTGGGAAAACGAACTGCAGGGCCAGGGCCGGCTGGTGGAAGCACAACGCGTTCACCAGCGCACGCGATTCGATCTCGAGATGATCAAGTCGATGGGCTACTGCCACGGGATCGAGAATTACTCGCGTCACTTCACCGGACGACTGCCGGGCGAGCCTCCACCGACGCTGCTGGATTATGTGCCGCGCGATTACATGCTGTTCATCGACGAGTCGCACCAGACGGTGCCACAGCTTCACGGCATGTGGCACGGCGACCGTTCACGCAAGTCGACATTGATCGAGTATGGGTTCCGCTTACCGTCAGCGTTAGACAATCGTCCGCTCACGTTCGAGGAGTTCGAGCATCGCGTGAACCAGGTGGTGTACGTGTCGGCGACGCCGGGTCCGTATGAGCTGACGAAATCGGCGGGCGTGGTGGTGGAGCAGATCATCCGGCCGACGGGGCTGGTCGATCCGCAGACGGAGATTCGTCCGGTGAAGGGGCAGATTGACGATCTGCTGCACGAGATTCGAGCGCGTGTCGAGAAGGGCGAGCGCGTGCTGGTGACGACGCTGACCAAGCGCATGGCGGAAGACCTTGCCGAGTATTACAGCGAAGTCGGCGTGCGCTGCCGGTATATGCACTCGGAGATCGAAACGCTGGAGCGGGTGAAGATTCTGCGCGATCTACGCAAGGGCGAGTTCGACGTCCTGATCGGCATCAACCTGCTGCGTGAGGGACTCGACCTGCCGGAAGTTTCGCTGGTGGCGATTCTGGATGCGGATAAGGAAGGGTTCTTGCGGTCGTCGGGGTCGTTGATCCAGACGATCGGGCGATGTGCGCGACACGTGGAAGGGCGAGCCATTCTCTATGCCGATCGGATGACCGACTCGATGAAGAAAGCGTTGGATGAGACCGACCGGCGGCGAAGCGTGCAGGTGGCGTACAACGAAGCGAACGGCATCACGCCAGAGTCGATTGTGCGACCGGTAGATATGACGCTTGCGCACATCGTGGAGGCCGACTACGTCGAGGTACCGCGCGATGGAGATGTGCCGGACTTCAAGTCGCAGGAAGAGCTGGATGCGTTCATCGCGCGAATGGAGACCGATATGCGCGAAGCGGCCAAGCGGTTTGAGTTCGAGAAGGCGGCGAAGTTGCGGGATCAGATCAAGGAGCTAAGGACGAAAGAGTTCCTGTTCGCATAGCCGTTAGAAAAGCGAAAGCCCCGGTAGCCATCCGGGGCTCGGTACTCCAATGGGTACGCCGTCTGATAAACAGTTACAGCTTACGCCGTGGTACGTCGAAGTCAAGTTACTTCAGGCCGAGTAGCCGAACGGAGGGCAGCGGACTCGAACCGCAGTGGCTGGCTAAGCCACTCGACCGTTTATCAGACGTCGTCCAGTACCCACTGGAAGTACCCTCCAGACAACGCCTGAGTACATGCAGACTACAAGTTCTATGAGGTGACATCAGTGATCCGACACCCTCAAGCGCAAAATTAGCTGAAGACGTTGTCCCGAATCCGAACGCTTTGCACGTCCAGAACCAATCGTGAAAGAGTTCGAAGGGGTATCATTCCCTGTCGAGGTCTTCATGCCTGTTCGCACCATCATTGAGCCGTTCCGCATTAAATCCGTCGAGCCGATTCGCTGGACAACACGCGAGCAACGCGTCGAATTGCTGCGCGCCGCGCACTACAACCTTTTCCTCTTGCCTGCCGATGATGTGCTGATCGATTTGCTGACCGATTCCGGGACGGGGGCGATGTCCACCTACCAGTGGGGCGCGATCATGGAGGGCGACGAGAGCTATGCAGGATCGAAATCGTTCGTTCGGTTCCGCGATTCGGTGCAGGACATCTTCGGGTATCGTCATGTGATTCCCGCGCACCAGGGGCGCGCCGCGGAGCGAATTCTATTCAATGTAATGTGCAAGAAGGGCGACGTGGTGCCGAACAACACGCACTTCGACACCACGCGTGCGAATGTCGAGTTCGTGGGCGCGGAAGCCGTCGACCTGCCAATTGCGGAGACGAAGGACCCTTCGAAGTACCATCCGTTCAAAGGTAACATGGATGTTAATGCGCTTGAGGAGCTCATTGCGAGGGTGGGGCGCGAACGTATTCCGCTGGTGATGCTGACGATCACGAACAATTCCGGCGGCGGACAACCGGTCTCGATGGAGAATGCCAAAGCGGTAAGCGCGGTGTGCAAAAGGCATGGCATCCCGCTTTATTTCGACGCGTGCCGGTTCGCTGAGAATGCCTATTTCATCAAGCTGCGCGAGCGCGGCTATGAAAACAAAACACCCAAACAGATTGCCCAGGAGATGTTTGCGCTGGGCGATGGCTGCACCATGTCGGCGAAGAAAGACGGCATGGCGAACATCGGCGGATTTTTGTGCACCAATAACGACGTGCTCGCCGCGCAGGAGAAGAACCTGCTGATCCTGACGGAAGGGTATCCGACGTATGGCGGGCTCGCGGGACGGGACCTGGAAGCGATCGCCGTCGGATTGCAGGAAGCGTTACAAGAGGACTACCTGCGCTACCGGATCGTTTCGACGAGTTATCTGGGCGAGCATGTCTCGAAGCAGGGCGTGCCGATCGTGCAGCCACCGGGCGGACATGCCATTTATCTCGATGCGCGCGCCTTTCTGCCACATGTTCCGCTCGATCAATTCCCCGGTGTTGCGCTGGCGAACGAGTTGTACATCGAAGGTGGAATTCGTTCGGTCGAAATCGGGCGGCTGATGTTTGCGGACGCAGCGAAGTGGGATCTCGTACGTCTGGCGATTCCGCGGCGCGTGTACACACAGAGCCACATCGATTACGTGATCGAGATCATCCTGGAAGTCTGGCGAAAAAGAGATCAGGTGAAGGGAATGAAACTGACCTCGGGCGCGCCGTTCCTGCGGCACTTCACCGCGCATTTGGAGCCGATGGAGAGCGTGCCCACAGCGGTTTAGATCTTTCAACGCGGATCAACACGGATGGACGCGGATTGTTTTAGAGCAAAACCAACCTTCAGCTTTCGTCGGCGGGAAACAGCTTCTGAAACTCGCGGACTTGCGCTAACGCCCATAACGCGCAGATCAACAGCAGGGGTTCCAAGACGTGTCGATAACGCGCTGGCGGATAGGTGAGGTAAAACACCGCCGGAAAGACACAGAGAACGCTCGCCACGACGAACGCGCCCTGTTTGCGCTTGACGAACAGCCAGATCATCCCGACAAACGAAAGCGTCGAGAAGATGCGGCGACCCATGGCGAGCAGGATCCAGTCGGTGTAACCGGAGACGTCGTCGAAATCCCACCAGAAGAGCAAGACGCGGCGGCCGCAGAGTTCGGCGAAATATTTCGGGTAGGTGCGGATGAAGTCGAGCGTGTCGCGTTTCTTCCAGTCGAAATAACCCTGCTCGCCGAGCGTCAGGTATTTGTGACGCTCGTACATGTTGACCTCGGGATGCGTGAACCCCAACTCGGTTCCGTCGCCCCAGATCGAATTTCCGAAGCGCATTTCGGCCCAGAAATTTCCGCGAATGAAGACGAATTTGCCGAACACGTAATAGTTGCGCACCAGCCAGGGGGTGACCACCATGACCACCAGCAGGCAGCAGAGGGTGGCGCGTCCGACCCACGGTTCGCTGCGCCTGCGGGCGTTCCACGCGATGTAAAGGAGCATGAACGGCAATACCGAGAGCGTGGTTGGATTCAACAGCGCCGTTACGCCCCAGGCGATGCCGAACCAGATCCACTGTTTGCGGGTGGCGCCGCGAGCCATGCGGATGGTGACCAGGACGAATGTCGTCATCACCAGACCGGTCAGCGCGGCGTCCCAGATCCAATTGATGGCCCAGGTCATGAACTGCGGTACGAGCGCCCATAGCCAGATGGAATAGATCGCAATACGACGGTTCGTGAGATCGCGCGCGAGGAGATAAAGAGGCCAGCAGGTCAACGCCGAAAATGTGCTGTTCAGTGCGAGCATGACCAGCGCCGATGCGGTTGAGTAGAGCCCGAAGAGTTTGAAGACGCAGGCGATCAGCGATGGATAGAGCGGAGCGACCCAGGTGGTCGGCCCGCTGAGCTCGGGGAACGGCGAACTGAATCCGTGGCCGATGACCAGCGAACGTGCGACCGCGCCCATCTCTTCGCCGAAATCGTAGTGAGCGGGATCGGTGTAGACGTACTTGTGTGCGATCAGTACCCACGCGTAACGCAGTGCGAAGGCGACGACGACAGCAAACCAGACCCAGCGGGAATCACGAGGTTGAGGCGCAACGGGCGCGGGGTGCGGCCCCGCTACTGGAGTTTCGGCGATGAGAAGTTCAGGCACTGGAGGCGATTGTCGCCGTGCTTAGAGGGCGGGTCAACCGGCAGAAACGCCGATAGAGGTTACGAAAGTGGAACATGTCATTGCGAGGGCGTGAAAAAGTCCCGTCCTTTGCAAGCCGCGCAAAGGACGGGAGAGGGGAGGGCCCCATATCACTAGGAGGAAACTTGAACTTTTTTGGCGACTATGGAATCGCGTGCTCCTCGGGAAATTCGTCGACCACGACGCAGATGCGTTTCAGGAAATCACGATCGAAGTCGGTCAACTCTTCTTTCGCGGGCCGACCCCAGTCCGCATCGCGCCATATCTGTGCGGAGACCATCATCGGACCCACGCGGTAGGTGACCTGGCACAAACCGTTGGGGTCGCTCTGGAGCGAATCGAGAACGTCGGGCATGTGCTCCTCGAACGGTTTGCTCATCCGAAACGGGGTTATGTCTCTGTCATCCACGATCGACTCCCACCTGCGTTCCATTGTCGGGCGCTCGCACGCGCCACGCTGCCGGACATGCATTGCGTGCCTGCAATGCTCTTCTCTTATATCGGTCGGATTCCGCCTCCGCATCAGCGGCAACTTTGCCAAGGGCAAATAGCGCCGAATAAATCGCGACGAGCGTCAGAATCATTGCTGCTACCTGCATGCAACCCTCAAATCAAAACCCAGGCCAAAGGCCAACTTTCAAGCAGCAGCATAGGGCAGTTCCAATTTGGGACCAGCGAGAGTAGTCACAGGTGCCTGTGATCAGAGTCACCCGGGGATGGATTGGACGGGGCGGGGGCGACTCGCAGTCGCAAGAAGTGGGGTTATGGTCAGGGAGCTTTTGCGACGGCCGGTTTCACGCCTGCTGCTTTTGTAACGCTGGGTTTAGGCTTGGGGGCGTTCCTGGCTGCGATCTCTTTGGCGCGCGCATCGAACTGATCGGCCTCGGCGGTATGACCCAGTTTGCGCTCGACCTCAGCGTACTTTGGAAGCGTCTGCGCGAGGATCGGCCCTTCCGGCCCGAATACTTTTTCTTCGATCGCGACCAGCCGAGCGTATAAGGGTTCGGCGTCGCTGTACTTGCCTTGCTCGAAGTACATCGACGAATAGTCGTCGAGGACGGAGCCGACCTCGGGCCCATCTTTACCCAGCGACTGCTCGAAGATGCCGAGGGCGCGCACGTACATCGTCTGTGCGTCGTCGTACTTCTTCTGCGCGCGATAGGCGCCAGCCAGATTTTGCGCAGCCACGCCGGTCAGCGGATGATCGGGACCAAGCGTTTTGTCGCGGATATCCAGAGCCCGCCGATAGAGCGGGACAGCCGCGTCGTACTTTTGCTCGCGGAAATACATCGCCGCGAGGTTGCTGAGGTCCATGGTCAGAGCGGTCTGTTCCGGACCCTGGGTTTTCTCGTCGATGCTGATGGCGCGCTGGTAAAGAGGCTCGGCGAGATTGTATTTTTCTTCGTCGGTGTACACTCCGGCCAGATTATTGAGCGCATTCGCTACCTGAGGATGAGTTGGTCCGAGGGTGCATTCGCGGATGTCGAGAGCCTGCTTGAACAGCAACGCAGATTGCGCATACTTTTCCTGCGTCGCGTACATTGCGGCCTGATTGTTCAGGACGGTGGCCACTTCGGGACGGTCGTGTCCCAGGCTGGCAACGCGGATGGCGAGGCAGCGCCGGTATAACCGGTCGGCTTCGGTATAACGGCCGTCAGCGGCGAGAAGGCCGGCAAGATTATTCAGACTTGCAGCGACCTGCAGATCGCGCGGACCGAGTTTCTTTTCACGGATCGCCAGGGACTGGCGATAGTCGGCCTCGGCTTCCTTCATCCGCCCCTGAGCGCGATAAAGCAGACCGAGGTCGTTGAGGGTGGTGGCAACGCGAAGGTCGTCTTTGCCGAAGTGCTTTGCGGCTTCGAGAGCGTTATTCAGGAAACGTTCGGACGCGGCATATTGCTGGCGCTCGTAGGCTTTTTCGCCCGCGTCATTGAGGCTGTCCCAATCGTTTCCGGGAAAAAGACTGACTTGTGCCTGGCAGGCAGCGCCGACGAGGACTAGCGGTGCCACCCAGCGCAGAAGAGTCCGAACTTTCCGATCTCTACCGTTACTCGTGTTCAGCCCCAAGAACCGACCTCATGCCCGTTTCAAGCGACGAATCATAGCAGCCAGACCGGTGCCAACGAGCAACAAACTGGCGGGCTCGGGGACCGGTGGCGGCGGAGTTACGTTGGAGTTTGCGCTGCCATAGCTGATGTCATCGGCGTTCCAGACAGGTCCGTCAAATTCGCCCCCGGGCGTGGTGAGTGAAATGGTGGCGGAGGTAAACGCGGTGTCGCTGGTTAAGCCGAGGAAATAGGCTTCGGTTCCGTCCCCGAGAATCGCGTCCGGCGTGTCCGAATTGAGTGCGTTGCCGCTGCTGGTACTCAGGGTAAAGTCACCTGCATTGAGCGATCCGCCGATCAAAAGGTACAGACCGATGGCTGTCGATGAGGCAGGAAGGGTCACGGTAAACTTGTCGCCTGCTCCAAAGGCACCCCCGATGGCGGGATCGGTACCGAGATAGTTTGGCGACGAGGTGGTGTCGAAGAGATTGGTGACAAAGAGGCTTCCGCCGCCGGCGAGATTGCCCGTAAAGGTCAGGCCATCGATCGGCCCGGTGACTTCGCCCACAGCCGCAGAATCGAAGTTCTCCGTGGTGAGACTTGTGGTTGCTGCCGCAAACGACGACTGCGTGGTGTAAGTCACCGTACTGGCAAACATCGGCACAACCAGGATGACCGCGATCAAACTCAGAGCCCCAATCTTCAACATGCCTTGCATGAAACCCCTCCGTGTTCGTTGTTGACTCCGCTCGACCGGGGAACCGAACGAAGGCCCAAAAATCTACTTACTGCCTCGCCGGATATATGCCATTCAGCGCAATGACGTAGTTCAGGACCAGATATGGCGACATATTGTCGTGAGGCTGGCTTCCGCCCGCCGGCCCCAGCGCTTGCGGCGCCATCTGCGTACTCTGGCTTGAGCTGTAAACATAGACGCGAGTTTGTGTTGCCCAGACTGCGCCGGTCGGAGTTGCCGTGGTGCCGGCGTTCAAAGAGCCGAACGCTGTATGCGTATGGGCAGGCATTTGGCTGACCTGCAAAGTGACGGTCTCTTCACCGCCAGTCTGTCCAATGTCATACCTGGAAAGGCCCGGTCCCTGCCCCATGCCAACGGGAGTGCGTCCGCGGAGATCGGGAAGGGCGAAGGTATTGACCCCGTTGCCACCGTAATAGGTACCGAGCAAGGAGAACAGCGCCGTGTTCTGACTGATCGCCAGTAGCTGCCCCTGACAGGTCGCCCAGCCTTTCGGCGCAAAGTTAAAGGGAACGGCAAGAATTTCACCGATGTAAGGCGTTTCTCCAACCTGGGCGCTCGCGACAGGAACTACTGTGAGCCCGGCCATCAGCACCGTAAGGACCAGCAAGCTTCGGCACATCCACTTCTCTCCAACCCTGGTAATGCTGTTCATATCTGGCTCTCCGATCCTTCAGTTCTGCGACGGGAAAATTCCCGTCAAGGCGATCACGTAATTCAACGCCAGGTAAGGAGGCATGTTCGAATGTGCCTGGTTTCCGCCGGCGCTGCCGATTGCCTGTGTCGCCAAATTCCCGATGGACGCAGGCGCGTTGCTAAAGAGAAACGTGGAGGTTTGCGATGCCCAGTAGCCTCCAGACGGGATCAACGCGGTTCCTACTGCCATGTCGGCATTGACTGCATGCGTGTGAATCGGCAATTGATTGATGGTAAGGGTTACGGTTTCTTCGCCACTGGCCTGGCCGATGGTGTAATTACTCAGGCCGGGGCCTTGACCGGCGCCGACGATGCGGCGACCACGGAGATCGGGGAGAGCGAAGGTACGGACTCCGTCACCGCCGTAGTAGGTGCCAATTAACGCGAACAGCGCCTGGTTCTGTTGGATGGCAAGGATCTGGCCGTCGCACATTGCCCAACCCTTGGGGGCGAAGTTGAAGGCGACCAGGTCGATTTCTCCCAAAAAAGGTTCCTGGGCCGCGGCTGGAATTGCCAGGAGGGTCATGATTCCGAGAAATGCAAGAAAGAGATAGTTCCTCATGTTCTGTCCTCGACTTGTTGTCTGCTTGTCCATGGTCATCGCCCCTAATTCGGGGTGGGGTAGATACCTTGCAGCCAGATCACATAGTTCATCGCCAGGTAGGGCTTGATGTTGTCGTGGGGTTGCGTGCCACCCGCAGGCATGACTGCTGCCGGATTCATCGCCGCCAAGTTGGCGGGCGCACTGTAGAGGAGAATTCGTGGACCAGGAGCCCAGTAAGCGCTAGTAGGGCTCACCGTATTACCCGGACTCGTACTGGCGACTGCCTGATGGGTATGCGAGGGGATCTGATTGACGTTCAGCGTTACCATCTCCGTGCCACCCGCCTGCCCGATAATGTAAGGGGAAAGGCCGGGTGCCTGCCCCATGCCGACTGCCATGCGGCCGCGCAGGTCCGGCAACGCGAAGGTGTTTTGGCCGTCGCCCCCGTAAGTGGTACCGATGAGGTTAAACAGGGCATCGTACTGTGAAATCGGCAGCAAGCTGCCGTCACAGAAGTGAGCCCCTTCGGGTGCGAAGTTGAATCCCACGAGAGAGATGGAGCCGAGAAAACGCTGGGCTGACGCGGCAGGGGCCAGCAGACAGAGACACAAGAGCACGCTTGCAAGAAGCGAGAGACGTCGCATTACCATCCTCCGTGCGTCTATTCAATTGTCTTAGAAAAGTTAAGCCCGGATTCGGCCGAAAGAATGTCCCGCTGACGTGGGAGCACGCTACAGTCCAAAGAGTTGCGTTGAAACGAAAGGGTTAAAGGTGAGCTGATGAAACCTGAAGTCGCAATCTCTTGCAGACTTTTAGGTAAATGCTGTCAACAATCGGGCCTTATCCGGTCGAAATTTATGCAAGTGTTTGTCAACAGAGTGCCAAGGAAACGGTGCAAGTGACCCGTGCCATGCATTGTACTTTCGGAAGTAACTCTCCAGATAAATCGTCTGGCACAGGAGGACGCGGACTAGCTGATGCCGTACCTGTTTCGTGCCAAGTCGACGATCTCGCCGATGAGTTGGGTGTAGGAGCGACCGGATTTCTTGGCTGCCATGGCGAATTCCTGCGTGCTTGCTAACCAGGGATTTGGATTTGCCTCGATGACGAACATTTCGCCTTTGTCGTTCAGGCGCATGTCGATGCGTCCATAGTCGCGAAGCTTGCACGCGCGATAGGCTTTGAGAGCGGTCTCTTGCAGGCGGTTGGTCAGGTCGTCGTCCATGCCTTCGACGGGAGCGGACTTGGTCAGCTTGTATGCTTCGGTGTCTTTCTCGAACTTCACGTCCTGGCCGGCGATTCGCGGAGTGCCCTTGGGGAGCTTCGAGAGGTCGAGTTCGATGAGCGGAAGGGCTTCGGCGTGCTCGTAGCTGCCGAGCACTCCGGCGTAAATCTCTCGTCCTTCGATGTATTCTTCGATCAGAGCCGGGGAATCGAACTCATCCTGGATGTACTGGATCCGCGCCATCAATTCTTTTACGGAGCCGACGAGAGAATTGGCGTCGATGCCGATCGACCCGTCTTCCCACACCGGTTTCACGATCAGGGGAAAGTTGATGTCGTGGGAGTGGTCAAGGTGTCCGCGATAGGACATGGCGAAGTACGGAGTGCGAATGTCATAAAACGCGAACATCTTTTTTGCAGTCGCCTTGTCCTGGGCGAGGAAGTTTCCGTGCGGACCGGTACCGGTGTAGGGCAGGTTGATGAGGTCCATGTAGGCGGCGACGTTCATTTCCTTGGTGTCGTCGCCGGCATAGGACTCGGTGAGATTGAAGACGAGGTCGGCTCCGCACTTGGCGAGCGCGAACAGCGATTGCGTCTTGCCATCGAGGACGTGGAAAAATGGCTCGTGACCGAGCTTTTCGAGCGCCTCGAAAATCTCTTCGCGGTCGTGCTTCTCTTTCTTCTTCTTGATGGCCTTGGCTTTGCGCTTAGCCTTGCGGACCGGCTTCTCCGGCTCGGGTTCCGGCTCTGGAGCCTGCTCTTCCCACTGATCGTAAAGCACAGCGACTTTGAGTTTGGTGGTCATAACAAAGTCGAAAGTGCAAAGGCTGAAGTCTGAAGGGGGAGGTCGTGGCTTCACTTCATACTTCTGAGTTCACACCTTGCACGTTCCTATCGGTGAACGAATTTTCCCCGGAGCAGGTAGTTCATGGCGAGCGCTGTCATGTAAGCGCTCAACTCGGCGATGATCTCCCGCTCGCGCCGCCGATCGATCTTGAGATCGAGCTGTTTCAAACGTTCCGCAATCGACTCTAGCAGCTTTTGCGCCAGCGGACGGCGGACTCCTGTCCAGTAGGTAACCTTGTCGAGCAGTAGCTTGCGATGTTCCTGCACGAACACCGCGGCAGTATGTTTGCTGCGCTTCGCGCCCTGGAAGATGTCGATCAGGTCGGCGTCGACGGCGACGTCGTCGGGCGTGACCTCCTGCTCGAGCATGCGCTCGTAAAACTGGGCGACCGTGAGCGTCATGTCGTCGACGGTAACGTCGGGCCTGCCGCGCTTTTTCAGCGGATCGCGCGACGCGACTTCGTGGCCGATGCGGTCCATGTACTCGAGCTTTTGCAGCGCCGGCCAGTGCTTGTACTTTTCACGCCAGCGTGAGTTGGGGGTCATCCAGACGGCGAAGGTTTCGGCAAAATCTTCGTCGGGATGCTTCTGCGCGTACCATCCGGCCATGTGTCGCACGTAGCGGCGAGAAAATGCCACCGGCTTGTAGTGCTCGCGATAGGGCCGGCGAAACGAGCCGAAGAGCTCGCGCCACTCGGCGGTCTTGTGAAGTTTGTAGGCGTAGTTGAAGGCATGACCGGCTTCGTGGCGGAGGTACATCATGATCTCGCGATCGTCTTCGAGATCGTTAATTTGGCGCTCCAGCTCGGACAATCGCTGGTCGGCCAGATAGAACGGCACGCCGATCACCGGCTCGCCCGAAGGACATCCCCACTCGTCGCTGAGGTAGATGGGCGGGCGGAACTTCTGCAGCCCTTTGCGTTCCAATTCGTGATGAAGCTGTTGTACTGGCTTCTCCAGCCGCGATCCTTCCAGCTTCAGCGCCAGATCGCTGATGGGCTTCTGCAGGATCTCCTGGACTTCCGGCGGAGCTGTGTCGAAGGAATGCACGATGGCCTATGGAGACGAGCCTTTCGGGCTCGAAATTCACGTTTTGAAACTAACAGCTTGGCGCGCTCACTTGCACGTTCCGTTTGTAACTGTACTCAAGTAAGCAACGCTCTGGCGCGCCTGGCCGACGCCCGTTTCTTCTGGACCAACTTCAATGCTGCCGCGGGAACCTTGGCGGCAGAGTCGGCGTATCCGTCGGCGTTCAGTTTCTTCCAGAGCCCGGGGGACTCGTTGAAGATGCGGCCGCCGACCATGATCTTTGTTTCCGCACTCGCCTGCCGAACGGACTGCATCAACTCGCGCAACGCCAGCAGATTCAGCACCGTGGCGCACGAAATTCCGAGCACCTGTACCTTCAGGCGCTTAACCAGGTCCACCAGACTGGCGGTGGGAGTGTTAGCGCCGGTGAAGTATACGGTCCAACCGCCGGCCTCCATTATCTCCGACACCATGCGGATGCCGATGGAGTGTTGCTCGCCGGCAACGCAGGCACCTACGAAGAGGTGGCCATTCTTCGCGCCGGCGTCGTCGTCGCGCATTTCGCTCATCAGGATTTCAGCCGATCCGGTGCAGTAATGTTCCTGCGCAACGGAAATATGATTGAGCTGCCACAGCCGACCGATTTCCCTTTGCACCGGCTCGAAGATGTAGCGGCAGAGGTCGCCATACGAGGCGCCGCGTTGCTTTTCCGCGCGCAGAATCTTTCTGGCCTCGTTGCGATCGGACGAGATCAGCGCCGCCAGAAAAGCGTTGGCTGCGTCGGCTGTCGGTTGATCGGACGGCAGGAAAGTCGGGAGCGAATCTGCGAGCGAAGCGAATTTCTCGATGGCCAACTGCACCACAATGTTCGCTGTCTTTGCTGCGTCGGCGCTGAGTCGAGACGTGATCGAATCCTGCATGAGCAGGAGGCAGTCGAGGAGATCGTCGGTGCGCACCTTGCGGCTGGTGAGAACGATCTTTCCCCACTCCACGTACTTGACGAAAATTTCGGCGTCGCCGGCGGCCATGGCTTCCGTCAGGGTACAGAGGTGATAAGCAATGTCCTCACGGCAACGCTGCTTGCCCGCTGGACCATAGCGTGATTTGAGCGAGGGATGCAGGTGGTAAAGCGCCTTCAGCGTGTCTTCGATCACGTAGGCCGATTGCTTCGTTAATTCGGCGGCGCTTGCTTGAGGTTCCTGTCCCATTTAACGACACCGTTAAGATGCGATGTGATTGAGCACCTGTATGCGCGTGCCCAGCGCGTCGAGCCGCAAGCCCTTGGGGATCATCTGATGCGACTCGTGGCGGTGATGTTTGTGCCAGTCGCGGAAATGCTGCTCCGTCTCCCAGTAGGTGAGCAGCCAGAATTCGCGCGAGTCTTCGGCAGGCGAGAGCACCTCAAGCCGCACGAATCCGGGCGTTCCTTCGACCAGGCGCGGCCGGTTGATGAACGCCTCACGCACCTGCTTTTCCATCCCGTTGGCTACCGTGAATTGACTTAATACCGTGATCATTGCCATCCAAGTCTCTGTATCTTAAATGAATTCAGAGTCATGCGTGGGACTTGGCGTAGCTTTCAAAAAAGGCGCTTGCGGCTGGGTCTGAGGTGCGCCTGCGGGACTTCGAAACTTTTCGACAGCACTTCCGTTTCCATACTCAAGACAATGCAAGACTCCGATTCCCGACAGTATCAGGGATCGGGTCGGAGGACATAAGTTCATGAAACGCTTTTTCATTACGGCGGCGTTGGCGGGAACCATCATTGCTGCCGGACTCCCCGCTGTGGCACAGACGGCGACAGACACGCAAAGTACGCCGAGCACCACGCAACAGGCCCCCCAGAAGAAACATTGGCATCATCACCACAATCGGATGGCCTTCATGGCGAAGAAGCTGAACCTGTCACAGGATCAGCAGAACCAGCTGAAGCCGATCTTCGAGAAACAGCATGAGCAGGCGAAGGCGATCAAGAATGACAGCTCGCTGACGCAAGACCAGAAGAAGGCGAAGTTCCAATCGCTGCGGCAAGACACAATGGCGCAGATGAACAACATTCTTACGCCGGAACAGCAGCAGCAATTCCAGCAGATGCGGGCCAAGCATCATCGTGGCAACAATGGTGACAACCAGCCGCAAAGCGCGGCCCCGCAAGGTTCGTAAGTCGAAGGCCGGACCCTGGGAAAACTTTCGCTCTCCTGAGCACTTGGGCAGCCCGATCGGCTGCCCATCTTTTTTGCCGGTTACCAGAGGAGTTTGAGCCCGAACTGCACCTGCCGCGATGTGGTGGAGGTGCTGGTGATGGCTCCTGCGGTGCCGGAGACACCGGAAGGTGTGAAGGTGATGAGATTGGGAGTGTTGAAATTGGCTCGGTTCAGCAGGTTGAAGATCTCGGCGCGGAACTGCAGGTTCAAGCCTTCGCGCAGGGTAGTGTTCTTCATGGTCGAGAAATCCCAGGTGGCGGAAGGTCTTTCACCTGACGTTCGCCGACCAGTCCTGAAATGTCCCGGGTGGTCAGGCTGACGATCGGCGCGTCCTCGGTGACCTTGATCTCTTCATTCACCTGCCCGACGCTCAGGGTCAGATCGACGCGCGCCTCCTGGCCGACCACGAGACGCACGCCGGTGCGAACCACTTCGGCAAATCGATCTTTCTTCGCCCGGACCTCATACGGACCCAGCGGCAATGCAAATATCTGGTAGCGGCCAGACGCATCGGAGACGGCGCTGCGCGTAATGTCCGTGTCGAGGTTCCTGGCAGTAATGGCGGCACCCGTCACCGCTGCGCCGGAACTATCGACCACCTCGCCGGCCAGTGTCGCCGAGACCTGAGCGGAAACATGGTCGTGTGTAATAAGGATAAGGATGGCCAACGCCGCGCAAAGGAGTCGACCGCAACGAATCATCTGCAACATCCCCCGAGAGAAAGAGGAGTAATTGTACATAGGATTCGTTTATAAATTGTCTATTGATACAGTTCTATACGGTTTAGGCATCAGGCATATAATCTGCAGACCTTATGGCCGCCAGCAAACAACGTCCGAAAGACAGGAAGCAAGAAGAACTCTCGCTGCTCAAACCGCGTGAAGCCGCGCTCCAATTGCGCATCAGCTTCCCGACGATCAAGCAGTGGATCTATTCCCGCAAGATTCGCAGCGTGAAGACTGCCGGAGGACACCACCGCATTCCGCAGAGCGAAGTCGATCGGCTGCTCTACCGCACGCGCGGCAAGTCGGAGATCGAGCGGCAGGACGCCATTCGCCACGTCAGCGGCCGCAACCAATTGGTGGGACGCGTGGAAGCGGTTCGCATCTCGGGACTGATGGCGGAGGTTACGCTGTCGATCGGCAATCAGCGCATCACGGCGATTATTACCGCGCGGTCCGCCCGCGAGATGCAACTGAAGGCCGGACAGACCGCCGCTGCTCTGATTAAATCGACGGAAGTGATGATCCTGCGCGTGTGACTCATTGAGCATAGACGGATTGCGCCGGCTTAATGTTGCGTTCGGCGCCTTCCGCCGATTGCTTCCACCCTTTCGCCTGCGCAATGCAAATGATGTGCAGGATCAGGAACAACGGCACGAGGAATGTTGGGATCAGGCTGAGCGGTAGCACCGTCATCGGCGTCGTGGGAATACCATGCGGCTGGATGAATGGCGCCGTCGTGCCCAGGGTCACGGCCGTCAGCAAATCAGCCATGCCAAGCAGTTGCCATGCGATGAAGAGTGTTCGGTTGGCAGGATTGGCATACTTCCATGCTACCAGCGAAGCGGTGATGCCGATGAAGATGTCGCCGTAGCCCGCTGGGAGCGCGAAGATCGCGGGCAAAATGTTGTACGTCTGGAGGACGACGAACATCGCCCCCAAAACCCGCCATGATTGCGCGAATGTAAGGGCCTGCGGGTTTAACTCCAGCGTGAAGCGCCGAAAGTCGCGTGACAGCCCGAACCACAGGCCAAACAACAGAATCGGGATAACCGCCGCGGCTGCCACGGCCAAGCCGATACGATTGAAGTTGTTGGTGAACACGTGTGCGGCCGAAGCCGTCAAGGCGAATACGAACCATGCGCCCAAGAGCGCACCTACTAATTTCCCATAGCTCTTCATAACGACTCCTTTTGGGTTTTGAGAATTTCGGTTATGCGATCCGTTAACTGGAAAAGCTGCTTCCAATCACCGCTCCCCAGCTGCTGCTGTAATCGCGATTGGGTTTTCTCCCAGATAGGGGTTGCGCGCTCGAGCAATTGTTCCCCTCGCGCGGCGAGCCGCAAATGCCGCTCACGACGGTCCTTGCCGCGACGTTCGGCGATCCACCGGTGCCGCCGCATGATCTTCAAGGTTCGGGTGAGAGTGGTGCTGTCCATGGCAAGCACGGCTCCGAGCTGCCATTGCGACAGTTCGCCCACCTGCGCCAGCGCCTGGAGAATGGTGAATTGGCTGGCGGAAACGGCAAAGGGCAGGAGCGCCTGCTCGTAAACCGCTGTAAGCGCGCGAGAACCTCGGCGAAGGGTGGCGCACAAACACGGCAACGGCGGCGGGGATTGACGATCCATGATGGAATAGATGTATATGCATCTATTTCGGGATGCAATATTTCTGCGGCGTCCTTCCGTTGTACGTTTGGGATGCCGATTCGACTATGACTTCAGTTTGCAGCCGCGAATTGCCGCTTCAGCTCCGCGCCCTGCTCGTAGACGCCCTGGGCACGCGCCAGCGCCTCTTCCACGTTCGGGCAGATGTTTTCTGCGCCTACGCGTTCTTCGAACTCCGATCTCCTCATCAACTCCGCGGGCTGTTCCCGGGCGCCGCAGAGAATCAAGGTTCGTCCCGATTGGTGCAAGCGGTCCGCCACGTCTTCCAACGCCTTCAGTCCGGTCGCATCGATCGCCGTCATGTTTCGCAGCCGCAACACAACGATCGGCGGCAAATGGTCGAGTTGATCCTCGATGGCCGCAATTTTCTCGGTCGCGCCAAACAGGAATGGTCCGTGGATGCGGAAAATGCGCACGTAGTCGGGAATGGTCTTGTCCTGCAGAATGTGCACGCGGCCTTCGTCGACGTACGAATCGGTGACCTCGGACACGGTGGTGGTCATGGTCACTTTGCGGATGAACAATAGCGTGGCAAGGATCATTCCCGCCTCGACCGCGACCGTGAGATCGGCAAAGACGGTGAGCAGGAAGGTCACGATCCAGACGGAGATGTCGGACTTGGTGAGCTTGAGGATTTCGGGAATCTCACGCCACTCGCCCATGTTGTACGAGACCATCATGAGGATTCCTGCGAGGACCGGCAGCGGGATGAACTTCGCCAGCGGCGCGGCAAACAACAGGATCGCCAGGAGCGTGAGAGCGTGGATCATTCCGGCCACTGGGCTCTTGGCGCCGGAGCGAATGTTCGTCGCCGTGCGCGCGATGGCGCCGGTGGCGGGCAACCCGCCGAACATGGGCGAGGCGATATTGGCGATTCCCTGCGCGACCAGTTCGACATTCGGATTGTGCTTGTCTCCGCTCATGCGGTCGGAAACGACCGCCGACATCAAGGATTCGATCGCGCCCAACATGGCGACCGTGAGGGCCGGGCCAAGCAGGGCTGGGATCATGCGAAAGTGGAAGGGCGGAATTTCAAGATGCGGCAGGCCGGAGGGTATTCCGCCAAAGCGAGTGCCGATGGTTTCCACGGGGAGCTTGAGCAACAGCGCTGCCGCCGTTCCGACAAACAGCGCGACAATGGTTCCGGGCACTCGTTTCGTTAACTTTGGCGTTAACAGGATGAGCGCAAGGGCGGCGATCGCCAACAGCAGCGATGGCCACGAGAAGGTTTCCCAGTGCGTCGCGAGCATCTCCATGCGGCCCCAGAAATCGGCCGCGACGTGATCGACTTTCAGGCCGCAGAAATCTTTGATCTGCGTGCTTGCGATCAGCACGGCGATCCCGTTGGTGAAACCCAGCACGACCGGTCGGGGAATGAACTTAACCGCAGAGCCGAATCCGGTGACGCCCATTACGACCAGCAGCACGCCCGCCATGCCAGTGACGATGTACAGGCCCTCGATCCCATACTTCAGGACGATTCCACCGACAATCACCACGAAGGCGCCCGTCGGGCCGCCAATCTGCGTCTTCGATCCGCCCAGGGCCGAGATCAGGAATCCAGCGACCACGGCGCAATAAATTCCCGATTGCGGCGGGACGCCCGACGAGATGGCGAACGCCATCGCCAACGGCAACGCGACCAGGCCGACCGTGAGGCCGGCGATCAGGTCGGCGACGAACTTGTGGCGGTTGTATTCGCGAAGCAAAAGCACTGACTTGGGAAGCCAGGCCTGAAGATGGAACAAACTGCTGCCTTCCTGCGTTTCCACTGATACCAACTTCTATCGTATGAAGATGGATTCAGTGTCGCATTGGGGAGTCCGGAGAGACTGTGAGGTGGGTCCTTGCGAACCAGGAACAATTTGTGCTTGGTTTACCGGTTCGGGAACACCGACTAGCGCCTGAACACTGATCGCCGATTGCTGGCGGCTACGGCCTCGTATCCAGCGGATGCGAGATCTTCTGGTAGAACTCGTCCTGTATCTTCTTCGAATCCTGGTCGGCCTTGACGGCCTTAATCGCTTCGACGATTGAATTGACCCACTGCGTCATCTCGTATTCGCCGAGTTCTTTGGTGGCCGCTGAGCCGTCGCCGGAATAATGATTCGGGAAGCGCGCGTACCACCAGATGCCGGTGTACAGCGTGTCTGGCAGATGTTGCCGGTGCTGATCTTCGCCTGACTGCGTGGTCGCCTGGTCCATCTTCACCAGGTCGGGGAAGTTCACCATCGTGGTTGAGCTTTCGCTCTCGCCGGCGTGCATGTCGATCTTCGTCTTGCGCGCAGGACCACCCGGAGCATGGCTGGCGAGGCCGAACAGATACACGACGTAGTCGTGCGGCTTGTACATCTGCGTCTGCACGAAGTAAGGCAGGAAGCTGTTGTTGCCGCCATGGCCGTTCACGATCACGATCTTCTTGCAGCCATTGCGCGCCATCTCGTCGGTGGTCTCCTGCAAAAGCTGCATTTGGAGCTGCGGCGAGTAAGCGATGGTACCGGGCTCCTGCTGCGCTTCGAAAATCTGTCCGAAGTAATATTCGGGGAAGACGATGGCATATTCGCGATCTGCGGCCGCCAGTGCGGCTTTGCGGACGTTCAGCAGATCGGTGCCGATGGGCAGATGGGGACCATGTTTTTCCAGGATGCCGAATGGCAGCAGGCAGGTCCCGCCCGATTTCTCGATTCCCGCGCGAAAATCCGGGGCCGTTAATTCTTCCCAGCGCGTGCGCAACTGTTGTGTCTGAGTCCACGCACAAGTCGATAACAGAACAAAAAAGAAGATGCGCTTCATAGCGGCGACACAGTAACACAAGCGCCTGTGCATTCGTCGCATCCCACAGCGCGACGTGACGGTCATCACCACGTGACTGCCCGCCATCACAGCGCCAGCTCACGAAAAGTGCGTCAATAGGGTAGGGAGTGTTTGACTCAGAGGTTCGGCCGGTCATCACTCGCACTCATATCCTTAATTTCAGCGTGATCGGTTGAAGGCCGTGCCTTCCGCCGCAGGAGGTAATTATGAAGAGACAAGCCGTCGCTACCTGGAAAGGTGGCCCCCGCGCCGGCGAAGGGACCATCTCGACCGCCAGCGGCGTTTTCGATAAAGCAATCTACACCGGTGGCACCAGCGCCATGGACATTCCCTGCACGAATCCGGCCGAGATTCTTGCGGCTGCCGAGGCCGCGTGCGTCTCGATGATGGTGGCGAAAGAATTGGCGAAGGAAGGCATCACCGCCGAGCACATCGAGACCAGTTCAGAAATCGTGCTCGCCCCCGACGGCGACAGCTGGAACATCCCGCGGATCCACGTCACGGTCAAGGCGTATATTCCTGAAATCGATGGCGACAAGTTCCAGGCGGCGGTGAAGCGCGCCAAGACGAATTGCCCGATCACGCGCAGCTTGAAGTCGGAAGTGACGCTCGAAGCGCGGGTGGAAGCGGTAAGCGTGGTTTAGTTCGGAGCGGCAATCGAGCTTGAAAGGCGGGCGTCAAGCGCTCGCTTTTTTATTTTGAGTTGATTTTTCGTTCCGGTAATTCTCCGGGCTCACGCTCGATTGGCGGATCCTGCGCCGGCCAGTACCGGCTCAGGCGCAAGCTGCTTCGGCGTTTTGGGCTTCCAAAACAGCAGGATTAGGATTTGCGCGAAGATGCCGCCCAAGGTGTCGAGCATGACGTCGTGAAAGGTCGCGGTCCTGCCGGGAATAAACGCCTGGTGCAGTTCGTCGCAGCTCGCCACCACAAATGTGAGCAGTACGGCGAGGGCCGCCGCTCGAAGGTGCCACCGGCGCGCGATGGCAACCGCCTTCCCTTTTCCCGCAAGAAAAAGCTGCTGGTGGTAGACGAGCATTGCGCTCCAGCCAAAGAACGCGAGGAGACTCAGGATGCCGTAACCCGTGAAGTGCCCGAGCTTGCGTCCGTATTCGTTAAGCACCATGGAATGGGCCAGGGCGAAACGCAAACCGAACAGGGTCTTCAGCAGACTGAAGAGCCAGCTCTCGGTGTGCTCGGAGGTGAAGATGGCGGTGGATTCGAAGGCGATGACGCCCATCCAGAAAAAGGTGGGCAGCCACGCCAGGATCAGCGATTTGCGCGACGGCCTGAATGGAACGGGAGAAGACAAAGGAAGACCCGGGGCCAAGGTACTCATCACTTCTATACTTTATTATGTAAAGTTCTTTTGCTCAAGGCTGATTGCTATTCGACGTGATAGTTCGGAGCCTCGCGCGTGATGATGACGTCGTGAACGTGGCTCTCTTTCATGCCGGCCCAGCTGATGCGGATGAACTTGGCCTTCTGCTGCAGTTCGGCAATGTTGTGGCATCCGACGTAGCCCATCCCGGAACGCAGGCCGCCGATCAGCTGGTGGACGATCATCGCCAGGGTTCCGCGATAAGGCACGCGGCCTTCGATTCCTTCGGGCACGAATTTGCCCAGGCGGTTGTTCGACGCGTCCTGTTCCTCGGTGTTGATGGGAACTTCGTTCTCCGGATCGGCGCTCTGGAAATAGCGTTCCGCCGAACCCTGCGACATAGCCGCCAGCGATCCCATACCGCGGTAGGACTTGAATGAGCGGCCCTGGTACAGGATGGTCTCGCCCGGGCTCTCGTCGGTGCCGGCAAACATCGATCCTGCCATGACCGCGCTGGCTCCGGCGGCTAACGCTTTCGTTATATCGCCGGAATACTTGATGCCGCCGTCAGAGATGATCGGCACGCCGGAATCGCGAGTCGCACGGTAGGACTCGGCGATGGCCGTAATCTGCGGAATGCCCGCGCCGGAAACTACGCGCGTGGTGCAGATGGAGCCCGGTCCGATGCCAACCTTGATTGCGTCGGCGCCGGCCTTTACCAACTCGCAGGCGCCGTCGAAGGTGCCGACATTGCCGACGATCAGATCCAGTTCCGGAAACTTAGATTTCACGGCTCGCATGGCGTCGAGCACGCGAGTGGAATGTGCATGCGCGCTGTCGATCACCACGGCATCAACTTTCGCTTTTGCCATCTCCTGCGCGCGTTCGAGAAAGTCGCCAGTCGCACCAATGGCGGCGGCCACACGCAGGCGGCCATGCTCGTCTTTCGCGGCATTCGGATATTTCAGTTTTTTCTGAATGTCCTTTACGGTGATCAAGCCCTTGAGGCTGTACTTATCATCCACCACCAGCAGCTTTTCGACGCGGTGCTGGTGCAAGACCTTTTCCGCTTCTTCCAGCGTTGTTCCGACGGGAACCGTGATCAGGTTCTCCTTGGTCATCACCTTGGCGATGGGAATGTCGGTACGTGTTTCAAAGCGCAGATCGCGGTTGGTGAGAATTCCGACCAGCTTCTTGTTTTTGGTGATCGGCACACCCGAGATGCGGTAGCGGCGCATGACTTCCAGCGCGTCGGAAACCTTGTGGTCCGGCGACAGCGTGATTGGATCGACAATCATGCCGCTCTCCGAGCGCTTCACCTTGTCCACTTCTCCGGCCTGCTGCTCGATGGTCAGGTTGCGGTGGACGACGCCCAGCCCGCCCTGCTGCGCGATCGCGATCGCCATGCGCGACTCGGTGACCGTGTCCATGGCGGCGGTCAGGAGCGGGATGTTGAGAGTGATGTTGCGCGTAAGGCGCGTCTGGGTGCTGACTTCCGCGGGGGTCACGTCAGACCGCGCGGGTAAGAGAAGAACGTCGTCGAAGGTAAGGGCTTCGGGAACCGGAAAATGAATCATCTCTATGAGTCCGTTCAGGAAGGGCTAAGTAAATATTGTACATCGGACGGAAAGGCTTATTCCTTCATCTCGCGATCAAGGCACCGCGGCAAGTAAATACAATCATGGGGTGATTCGGCTCAAGCGTCCGCTGATTGCTATCAACCAGCTTAGAATGAGGAAAGAACCCTATTCTCCTGCGATCTTCACCCATAAGTCTTCGGGAATCTTCTCTTTGATCTTTTCCGGAAGTTTTTCATGAACTCTCTTCGCCCCGTCGCGCGCGGCTTTGACGGCGACGATGGGAGCGGGCGTGGCAACGGCGACCGCGAGCCAGATGAGCGCGGAGAGTGAGAATCCGACGAGCGACCCAACTTCAAGAATGAAAGCGTGCTGCGGTTTGAGATGGCGAATCACGGCAAACGCCAGCAGAAAGACGAAGGCGGAGATGGTGGCGAGTCCAATGAGAGCAAAATCGATGGTGCGGTGAAGTTTGCGGCGGCCGCGGCAGTATTCGCATTCGGCGAAGTGCGCCTCGTAGTCGCCGCGCATTTCGGGGAAAATACCGGAAATGTCGTAGCGCCAGCTGGCTAAGATATCGCCTACGACTTTATCGACGCACTGGTTATTCATTCGCAACTAAAACCTGAGAGGCTCCAGAGGCTGCATTTGCGAAGCCAGCATCAGGCGATTTTGCAACAAGCTACGCCGGTCCGAAAGCGCACGTTCGGCTGCGGTGCGCGCAATTTCCGGATGGTTGTTGTGCTCGCTTAGATGCGCCAGCACAACGAAAGCTGCAGCTCCATCATATTCCCCGCGGAAATAATCGGCGAGAGCATCATTCGACAGATGGCCCAGGCGCGACATAACGCGTTGTTTCACCGACCAGGGGTATGGCCCAATGCGAAGCATTTCGAGATCATGATTCGACTCGATCATGAGCACGTCGCATCCGCGGATCTGCTGCGCGACGTTGCGCGCCATGTAGCCGAGGTCGGTGACTACCCCGACTTTGATTCCTTCGAGGCGAAAGGTGAAGGCGACGGGATCGGCGGCGTCGTGCGGGATGGTGAATGGCATCACCGAGATGTCGCCGATCTGGAACTGCGATCCGGCATGGAAGTATTCGCAACGCGCGATCGCCGGGCCCTCGCGTTCAGGGTCATGTTCCGAGCGCTCGAAGGCCTGATGCGCCGCGCCGGTCATATACACCGGGACGCGAAGCTTCCTGGCAAGCGTGCAGAGTCCGCTGACGTGGTCGGAGTGCTCGTGAGAGATGACAATTCCGGAAAGGGAATGCGGGCTCTCGCCCACCATCTGCATGCGGCGAAAGGTCTCGCGCGCGGAGAGGCCGGCATCGACCAGGATGCGGGTGCGAGAGCTGGAAATGATGGTGCAATTCCCTCGGCTTCCACTCGCCAGGATCGACACCGATACCATTTGCGGAGAATACGCGATGGGCCTGTGGAAGAGGGAGTGACTGATTAGTAACAGTGGATAGTGGTTTGTGGGTAGTGGGAGAAGAAAACCTGAAACTTGTGATTCAGAGCACTGAGAGCGAGGTTTGGATTTATTGATGATGACGATGAATGGCAGTTAGAAACTACAAAGATCTATTGGTCTGGCAAAAGTCGATTGAACTGGTGTCTCTTGTCTATTCAGCAACGCGGACCTTTCCATCCGAGGAAACGTTCGGACTCAAAACCCAGCTCAGGCGAGCGGCAGTCTCGGTGCCGAGCAACATCGCGGAAGGACAAGGACGAGCAACGACGGGCGAATTTCGCCAATTTCTGGGAAACGCGAAAGGCTCACTCCTGGAAATTGAGACACAAATCATCATCGCTGAGAGACTCGGTGTCATGAGCCATCAAGCAGCGGAACCAGTCTTGAGGGCGTTGGTAGAAGTGATCCGAATGCTCAACGGCCTGGTTGCAGCTCTTCCAAGAAGCACGAAGAACTGATCCACCCACAAAACACTATCTACTACCCACTGTTCTTGGGAAACAGCGTCGTTCTGGCTCGATAAAGCACTCTTCCCCCGATGGCGGCGACGATCGAGAACGCCAGCCCGGCGAAAGTTCCGATGATCATGCCGCGGCTCGGTCGCTCGCGAGTGAGCAGCGCGACGAGGCCGGCGGCGGGCATACTCAGTCCCATGAGCAGCGCCCACGCCCAAAACTTTTCCGGACGCTTATAGGCGAGAAACATGGTGAAGCCGGTGACCATCAGGACCGAAAGGCTTGAATCCTGCACGCGGATATGGACGTATCCGCAGGCCGCGCCGAAGATTATGCCGAGCAACCAGTAGAGTGCGTCGGACTGGTTCGAGGGTTTCAACAGCCTATTCTAAATCGGTAACCCGATCGGCATTGAATCGACAGAAAAATCCGTTACAATTCCCGCCTTCGTAGTTTCTTCCGGAGACCTTATGTCCAAACAACTTCGCCTGCTCGTCGTGTGCATTGCCCTGCTGGGCGCGGCTTTTGCCGCCAACGTTCCTACGCCGTCCGAATACTTGAAGTTCGACGTTGGCGCCGACCGCACCCTCGCCGATTATCACCAGATCCAGTCGTACTTCGAAGAGCTGGCCAAAGATTCGTCGCGCGTCAAGATCGAAAAGCTGGGCAAGACGACCGAGAACAACGATCTGATCATGGCGGTGATCACGTCGGAAGAAAACATGAAGCAGCTCGATCGCTATAAGGAGATCGCGCACAAGTTGGCCGACCCGCGCGGACTATCGCAGGAGCAGATCGACGCATTGGTGCGCGACGGCAAGCTGATCGTGATGGTCACGTGCAACATTCACTCGACGGAGATCGCGTCGGGCCAGATGGCGATGGAATGGGCACACACGCTGGTGACCTCGAACGATCCGAAAGTGCAGCGCGAATTAAACAACATCATCCTGCTGCTGGTGCCGTCGCTGAATCCCGATGGGCAGATCATGGTGACGGACTGGTACCGCAAGTACGTCGGCACGAAGTATGAAGGCGGCCGCATGCCCTGGCTCTACCACCATTACACCGGCCACGACAACAATCGCGACTGGTACATGCTGACGCAGAAAGAAACGCAAGCGGTGACGAAGGCGGCGTACATCGACTGGAAGCCGATGGTTTGGCTCGACGAACACCAGATGGGATCGCTGGGGCCGCGGCTCTTCGTGCCGCCGTACACGGAGCCGTCGTCGTCGAGCATCGATCCGCTGATGTGGCGCGGCGTGAACGTGATCGGCGCGAACATGGCATGGCGGCTGGAGGAGCAGCAGAAGTCGGGCGTGATCTACGACTACGCCTACGACGCGTACTGGCCGGGCGCGGTTGACGGCACGGCGTGGTGGAAGAACATGTTTGGCCTGCTGACGGAGGCGGCGTCGGCACGCGTGGCAACGCCAATCGAGATTCCGGAGACGGAGTTGCGCGGAGGAACCAAGGGGCTGATCGATTATCGCGTGCAGACGAACTACCCGAACCCGTGGCCGGGCGGACGCTGGGGCCTTCGCGAAATCATGGACTACGAGCGCATCGCGTCCGATTCGCTGCTCGATACATGTTTGGCTCATCGTGACGATTTCATGCGCGGCGTGGCGATGATGGCGATGACGTCATCGAAACTTGGCGCCCCTGGCGAATATTGGAAGATCGGAGCGGACCAGAACGATCCCTACGAAGCGGCGCGACTGGCGTTCCTGATGCGCGACCAGGGAGCGGATGTCGAGACGGCGGCGAATGCCGAAGGCAGGCCGGAATACTACATCGCCACTTACCAGCCCTATGGGCGCTACGTGGGCGAGATGTTCAGCACGCACCGGTATCCGAAGATTCGCGCGCAGGCAGGCGGGAACGTGATTCCTCCGTACGACACGACAACGTGGTCTCTTCCGCTGATGATGGATGTGAATGTGCAGCGCCTCACGCTGGCAAAAGATACTGAGCAGAAGCTGAAGCCCGTCACCGATGGTGACTGGCCGCAGGGCAAAGTGGTGGGCCAGGGACCGGTCTACGCAGTGCTGCGAAATTCGAATCAGGCATCGGCGCTGCTGAACGAGCTGTTGAAGACCAAGGCAAATGTGGAAGTGGCGCGGCAGCGGTTCGAAGTGGGCAACGTTTCGTATCCGGCGGGCACGCTCTTGATTTCGGGCGTCGACATGAACGCGCTGGCGGCCAAGTATCACGTGACGGCCGATGCGCTTGCGTCGAAGCCCAGTGCAGAGACGGCAAAGCTGCGCGAACCGCGGGTGGGACTGTACAAGCCATGGCTGGCGTCGATGGACGAAGGCTGGACGCGCTACATCTTTGACCAATATCACTTCAACTACATGAATCTCGACAACAAGACGATCAAGGCGGGAAAGCTGCGCGACAGCTTCGATGTGATCGTGATTCCCTCCATCGACAAAGCGGTGATCGTCGATGGGAAATTCAAGACCGAGAGCGGCGACATGAAGTACTTCGAAGAGTTCCCTCCCGAGTATTCCGGCGGCATCGGCAAAGAAGGCGTAACGGCGCTCAAAGACTTTGCGCAAAACGGCGGAACGATCGTCACGCTGGCTGAGTCGGGCGAACTGCTTGCGGACGAGTTCAACATTCCGGTCCGCAACACGCTGTCAGATGCAAAGAGCGACACGTTCAATTGCCCGGGATCGATTCTGCGGGTGGAACTCGATCCGAAGAACCCGGTGAACTACGGAATGCCGAAAGAAGCCAAGATCTTTGTCGAGAACGGCATCGCCTACCAAACCAACATCCCGGGTGCGGGCATGGATCGCGAGATCATCGCGCGCTACCCGGCAGACAGCGAAGACGCACTCATCTCCGGCTACTTGAAAGGCGGTGAACGGTTGGAGAATCGCGCGGCCGCGGTTTCGTTCACGTATGGCAAAGGCCGGCTGATCATGCTCGGCTTCCGCGTGCAGCAACGCGCGCAGACCGAGGGCACATTCAAGATGCTGTTCAACTCGATTTACTGGGCTGGGATGGAGGAACCGGCGACAGCGACTTCGAGCGGACAAGTGGCTGCTGGGCGTTGAGAAAGCGTATGCTCTTCGGACTTCGGTTCGATATCTGTCGTACTGTTATGATGCTTTGCTGGGGATCGAATCATGCAGCTCTCACAACTTGAGTCCACGCTGAACCAAAATCTGGAGCTCTCGCGGCGCCCCGTCGCCATCAACTTCTTCGATGCCCCGCCCAGTGGCGTGCCCAAGTTCACTGGCTCCGCGCCATCGGGTTGCAGCTACTGGAAGCTGGCGGGCAACGGTCAGCGTTTTTATACCGAGCCGACCGATCACTTCAACTGTCCGATCGGCGGGCACACGCACGCGATCCAGATGCCGGCGGAACGTCAGAAAGAGTTGATGGACACGCTGACGTTCATGTCCGACATCGGATATGTGCGGATGGAGGAAGTCGGCAAGATCCCCACGCTGCCCAAGCAGCCGAACGTGATTGCCTATTCGCCTCTTGGCGAGGCACCTGCGAATCCCGATGTTGTGATCTTCGTCGGCAAGCCGGGGAAGATCATGCTGCTGATGGAAGCCGCAGGCCGGGCAGGAGTGGCGTCGTCCATTCCATCGCATGGCCGCCCGACCTGCATGGCGATTCCGAGTGCCCTCGCCAACGGCGCCGACAGCAGTACCGGATGCATCGGCAACCGCGTGTACACCGAGATCGGCGACGACGATCTTTACTTCGCAGTCCGAGGCTCCGATCTGGAGAAGGTCGCGGCCGAACTGGAGACGATCGTTAACGCGAACAACACCCTGCGCGAATATCACCAGGCGCGCAAGAAGGCGCTCACGAAAAACTAACGCCAGGTAAGCAAGATGCGCGCCCTCGTTCTCGACCAGCAGCGCCCCATCGACGATTCTCCACTCGAACTTCGCGATGTGCCATTCCCCGAACCCGGCCCGAACCAGATTCGGGTAAAGGTTCATTGTTGCGGGCTGTGCCACACCGACCTGCACGTTATTGAAGGGGATATGCCGCCGCACAAGCTGCCGGTGATCCCCGGGCACCAGATTGTGGGCACAGTGGAGAAGGCAGGAACACAGGTTAAGAAGTTTCAGCGTGCGGATCGCGTAGGAATTCCGTGGCTGCATCGCACGGACGGCACCTGCGAATACTGTCGCCACGGACTCGAGAACCTCTGCGATCACGCCGAGTTCACGGGTTATGACAAAGATGGGGGCTACGCCGAATTCACCATCGTCGATGAGGACTTCGCCTACCCGATTCCGCCGCAGTTCACCGACGAAAACGCCGCTCCGCTGTTCTGCGCGGGGATCATCGGTTACCGCTCGTACAAATTGAGCGGCGTCGGACAGGGCGGTCGACTGGGGTTATACGGTTTCGGCGCATCGGCGCATATCGTGATTCAGTTTGCGCGGCACCTGGGGAACGAAGTGTACGTGTTCACGCGCAGCGAGAATCATCGCAAGCACGCAGAGGAGTTGGGCGCCACATGGACAGGCAGCGCCGAAGATCGTCCGCCGAAACCGCTGGACGCGGCGATCATCTTCGCTCCCGCGGGTGGATTGGTGATCGATGCACTCCGCGCGACGCGCAAAGGTGGAACCGTCGCCTGCGCGGGGATCGTGATGTCGCAGATTCCAGCATTCGACTACGACCTGCTCTATCACGAACGCGTGGTGCGCAGCGTGGCTAACAGTACCCGCCAGGACGCGCACGAATTCCTGGAATTGGCGGCGAAAGTGCCGATCCGCACCGAAGTTCAGGTTTATAAGCTGAAGGAGACCAACCGCGCGCTGCAGGACTTGAAGCACAGCCGGATTACGGGAGCAGGAGTGGTAAGGATCGGGTGAGCTGACAATCCGACGAACTATGCGGTATCGAAAATAGAGTCTGCGGGGTTCCTTCCGCGCACTTGAAACCTGAGACTCGAAACTGGAAACTAAGTAACCATGCACGCTCTCACCGGCGATGCGCGCCTCCTCGCCGGCGTCGTCATCTTCATCGCGAGTTACGTGGTCTTCGCCTTCGGAAAATTTCCGGGGATGAAGATCGACCGTCCGGGCATGGCCATCATTGGCGCCGTGCTGATGGTGGCGTTCGGCGTGGTCACGGCGGCAAGAGCTTTGCGGTTGGTGGATTTCGCGACCATCGTGCTGTTGTTCTCGATGATGCTGATCGTCGGAAACCTGCGCCTGGTGGGATTTTTCGATCGCGTGGCGGAGTTGGTGGTCACCCGGTTGGGCGCAGCCCATCTGATGCCGGCGGTGATCCTGAGCACCGGCGTGCTCTCAGCATTTTTCGTCAACGACATCATTTGTCTAGTGATGGTGCCGATCGTACTGAAGATTACAAAGCGCATGGGAGTGCCGCCGATGGGTTATCTGCTGGCGGTGGCAACGGCGTCGAACATTGGCAGCGTCGCAACGATCACGGGCAATCCGCAGAATATTTTGATCGGATCGTACTCGGGAATTTCGTATCGCAGCTTTCTCGGGCACCTGGCTCCGGTGGCGATTGCAGGGCTGTTTGTCGATTGGGCGATCCTGCACTGGATGTTTCGACGTGAGCTGAATTCTATTGAACAACTACCTAACAGCCCACCCAAGGAAACTACCCCACACAACCAAAGGAAAGTTGTATGGGGCACCCAGAACCCGGGACAACCTGGTCTCGTAAAGCCTGCGATTGTTGTCGTGCTGGTCATAGCTGGGTTCCTGATCGGGTTTCCTCCGGCGCTGGTAGCGGCGATTGGAGCGGCCATTATCCTGATCAGCCGCAGCATGGAACCGCGCCGCGTTTACGACGAAGTGGATTGGGGATTGCTGGTGTTCTTCGTGGGCCTGTTCGTGATTGTCGGCGGAGCGCAAGAAGTGGGAATTGTCACCGCCATGCTTGACGTAGCGAAGAACTGGAACCTGCACAATGCTGTGATCTTTACTGCTGTCACGGCGGTCTTGTCGAACCTGGTGAGCAATGTTCCGGCGGTGATGCTGCTGAAGTCTCTGGTGCCGCAATTTCCCGATCCGCACCGCGCCTGGCTGCTGCTGGCGATGGCGAGCACGCTCGCCGGCAACCTGACGATCACCGGATCGATTGCGAACATTATTGTGGTGGAAAGCGCGCGCGATGAGGTGAGGATTGGCTTCAAAGACTACCTGCGCGTCGGAGTGCCAATCACCATCGCCACGCTGGCATTGGGCACCGCGTGGCTGTGGTTCGTCCGGTGACGCTATTGCGGATAGCTGTCGTGGGCGAGATGGTTCTTGTGGTGATTCTTGTGATGGCGGTGGTGGCGCTTGTGTTTATGGGCGGCCGGCGCCTGCGCTTGATCGATACGGTTGTTGTCGCTCGCCTGTACCAGCGTGGGTACGGCGACAGCTGCAAAAACTCCCAGCAAAACCAGCCATAGAAGTCGCTTCATGGCGTCTCCTTCAGCGCGTTGCGAACGAAACATTAGCGCAATTGCGAACCGGCGTCACGCACGAAGTATTCACTTCGGCATCGTTAGGCTGATATAAACATCGCCTGTTCGTGCAAGCACTCCCGTACCCCGGAGCTTCGATGCCTTCTCGCCGTCAATTCCTTCATGCCAGCGCCGCAGTGGCCGCCGGCATGGCCGCCACCTCGAGTTCTCTCGCTGCCGAGCAGAAACCCTCGCCGCCGTCGATTGTTGCGCTGCCCTCGATGAAAGACATGGCCAAGCCGATTACCGCCGAGGAACGCCGCGGCCGCATCGAGCGCGCCCGGCAATTGATGTCCGAAAACCATCTGGACGCGGTGTTGCTCTGCAGCGGCACATCGCTGGTGTATTTCAGCGGCATCCGCTGGTGGCCCAGCGAGCGGTTCTTCGCTATGGTCCTGCCGGCAAAGGGGGAGCCCTTCTACGTTTCACCAGCCTTCGAAGAAGACCGCGCCCGGGAACAGATTTCGCGCGGGCCGCTGGGAAATTCCGCCGATGTCCGGACCTGGCAGGAAGATGAAGATCCCTATCTGCGGCTGATTCAGGGATTGAAAGATCGCGGACTGGGATCGGGGCGTCTGGGCATCGAAGAAACCACATATTTTGTCTTCAGCAACAACATCGCCGCGAAGGCTCCGGCACTGCAGGCCGTCAGCGCCACACCAGTGACTGCCGGATGCCGGATGATCAAATCGGAACACGAACTTGATCTGATGCGACTGGCAAACCAGGTCACGTTGAAAGCCTACGAGGCGGCATGGAAGGCGTTGCGTCCGGGGATGACCGATCATGAATTCAGCGGCCTGATCTCAGCCGCGCACGATCAGCTGGGTTTCCCTGGCAGCGCCATGGTGCTGGTCGGAGAACATTCGGCGCTTCCGCACGGGACGATTAATCCGCAGACGATCGAAGAGGGAAAGATCATCCTCATCGATGGTGGCTGCAAGGTCGAAGGGTATGAATCCGACATCAGCCGAACCTTTATCCTGGGCAAACCAAGCGACAAGATGAAACGGGTGTTCGACCTGGTCCATCAGGCGCAGCAGGCGGCGTTGGCGGCGGCCCGACCGGGAGCACCATGCGGAGGCGTGGATGCGGCGGCCCGCAAGGTGATCGTTGATGGCGGCTACGGTCCGGACTACAAGTTCTTCACCCACAGACTCGGTCACGGCATTGGCATGGACGGCCATGAATGGCCATACCTGGTTCGTGGAAACCCGCTCCCTTTACAGAAAAACATGACCTTCAGCGACGAGCCGGGAATTTACATCCGCGGCGAATTCGGAGTTCGCCTGGAAGACGATCAGGTCATCACCGATCAGGGCGGCAAGCTGATGACACCACAGAGCGCGTCACTGGAGCAGCCGTTCACGTATTAATGTCCGGTTAACAAATGACTCTGGCAGATGTTGGCTCTTGAGGCGGCCCGGAATTTGATGTCTGATGCGGCGGTTTCACGGCCATTTTGGCAGGCTGGCTTACGCGGAACGAACGTTCGGGAAGTCGCCGAGACTCGCTACCGGGATGCGATTTCGCCCCGTATTTTGGGAGTTTTTTAAGCCCGTCACAACATATGTGTGACGAACGACACAGACTCTCCGTACCAACTGACCGCAGAATCCACGCCACCGATACGAAAGGGTCGCGCGTTCCTGGCGACCTAATGTGGAGGCGTTCCTGATGTCTGGGCGGCTTGGGTCCAAGTTGCTGATCTCGGAATGCTCCACCGGCCTCGCTTCCAGAAAGACGCGACCTCCGCTCCTGTCCTCCGCAACGCGTCCTGGAATTTCCGGTCCGCCGGATTGCGCGAGACTGACCGGCGCGGACGCGCACCCTTCGTACGGCGAATGCGATTCGGCCCTGGCGGTCGAGGTGGCGAGGTGGTCAACGAAATATCCATACTGGTGGGGAAACCGTTCACAAACGTAGGCGCCAGAGAGTCTTCAGCCTGACGTCTATTCGGCGCATTGCATTCTTGGCGCTCTTGTGATTGACTCTTCCGACTCCAATCCATGGATGTTCAGCTTTCGGGTAAATGGCAGCCCGAAAGCAATTCATTACGCAACCTGCGCTTATCTTGAATCCAAACTCGACGTCTCCAGGAGATGAAAACAATGGCAACGCAACCGATCGCGAGGCAGGCCGAAGGCCTTCAAGGCGGATACAGCATTCCGCGAGTGATTCTCGCGTCCGCTGTCGGCACCATGATCGAATGGTATGACTTCTACATCTTCGGCAGCCTGACGGCCGTTCTCGCCGTCAAGTTCTACCCGCCGCAAAACGACACCTTTGCCTACATTGCCTATCTTGCGACCTTCGCGGTTGGCTTCCTGGTGCGGCCATTCGGAGCGCTGTTCTTTGGGCGCATCGGCGACCTCATCGGGCGCAAGTACGCTTTTATCGTGACGCTGACGATTATGGGCGGCGCAACGGCATTGATCGGCCTGTTGCCCACCTTCGCAACGGCAGGCTGGCTGGCACCGATCGCGCTGATCGCGATCCGCATTTTGCAGGGTCTCGCGCTGGGCGGCGAGTACGGCGGCGCTGCGGTTTATGTCGGCGAACACGTTCCCGACAGCAAGCGCGGCTACTACACCAGCTTCATTCAGATCACTGCGACGCTGGGACTTTTCATTTCGCTGGGCGTGGTGCTGGCGGTGCAGTCGTCGATGAGCGCGGACGCCTTCAAGGCGTACGGCTGGCGCATTCCCTTCCTGCTTTCGCTGGTACTGGTTTCCATTTCGTTGTACATCCGCATGAAGATGAAGGAATCGCCCATCTTCGCCAGCATCAAGAGCGCCGGCATGACCTCGGCGCAGCCGTTGGTCGACGCATTTACCAAGGCAGAAAACCTGAAGCGAGTGGCAGTTTCGCTGTTCGGCGCCACCGCTGGACAAGGCGTGGTGTGGTATACCGGCCAATTCTTCGCGCTGTTCTACCTGCAGACGATCCTGAAGGTAAACCCAAGACTTGCGAGCATCCTGGTGGCAACTGCCCTGTTGATCGGCATGCCGTTTTTCACCGTCTTCGGCTCGTTGTCCGACAAAATCGGCCGCAAGAAGATCATGATGGCCGGATGCCTGCTGGCGGTCATCTGCTACATCCCGATCTACAAAGCGCTGGAGCACGCGGTCGGCAACAATGTGCAGACCGTTCAGTCCACCAAAGACAAGGTGACGGGCGCGACGAAGTTGACGCCATTGACTGCGGATCCGACCGGCAAGCTGGTTCCAGTGAAGGAAGCGGCGAATCCGAACAAGCCAATGATCGTCTTCCTGGTATTCCTGCAGGTGATTTTTGTTTGCATGGTTTACGGGCCCATTGCCGCGTACCTGATCGAGGCTTTTCCGGCAAAAATCCGATACACGTCGTTGTCGTTGCCATACCACATCGGCAACGGTGTGTTTGGCGGATTGGTGCCGCTGATCGGCATCGCCAGCGTTGCGGCAACCGGCAACATTTATGCCGGATTGTATTACCCGATGGCAGTGGCTGGACTGACGTTTGTCGTCGGCTCACTGCTGTTGAGAGATACCCACGGAGTCAGGATCTGGGATGAGGTAAGCGCGAAGCCGCAACCGCAAGAGTCGTGATCGGAACATCGGCGCCGTGTGGCGATCACGCGGCGCCGCTTCTTTTCACAGTCTTGAAACTGCGACCCTCTGAATCCTTCCCGTCGTGGGTGCTCTCTCGAATCAAGTTCGTTTTATAGAGAGGCAATCCATGACGATTACCGCAAGAGACGTTTCCGAAGGCATCGATTCCCTGCTCAGAACCGATCGTGAATATGCTGCCCCGCAATGCGTTGCGGCCGAGTGTCACCAGAAAGACTGGGCCTACGAATATCACCGCTCGATGGAATTCCCGCAGGCGTTTTGGGGCGACTACGCCCGCAAGTTTGTCTGGAGCACGCCTTGGGATCACGTGTTTGATTTCGACGGCGTCCACCACAAGTGGTTCCTCGGGGCGAGAACAAATATCACGATCAACGCCCTCGACCGGCATGCTCATTCGGATCGCCGCAATCGCGTGGCCTATATCTGGCTGGGAGAAGACGGCAGCGAACGGCAGATCACGTATGGCCAGCTGCACGCGCAAGTCTGTCGCCTGGCGAACGGGCTGAAATCCCTTGGGGTACAGAAGGGCGATCGCGTCATCATTTATATGCCGCTCACGCTGGAAGGCGTCATCTCCATGCTGGCCTGCGCGCGCATCGGCGCGATCCATTCTGTAGTTTATGCAGGACTTGGACATACGGCGCTGCGCGATCGCATTGTCGATGCACAAGCGAAGATCGTCATCACGGGAGATGTCGGTTATCGCCGAGGAAAGATCGTTCAACTGAAAGCTATCACCGACGAAGCCGTGGATGGACTCGACTTTATCGAGCACGTTGTCGTGTTTACGCGCGAAAAAACAGACCTGCGCGGAAACGAAATCGATTTCCGTGACTTGATGAAATTTCCCGACGAATGCCCCGCCGAAGACATGGACGCCGAGGATCCGCTGTTCATCCTTTACACCTCCGGTTCAACCGGCAAGCCAAAGGGCGTGGTGCATGTTCACGGCGGGTACATGGTGGGCATCACCTACCATCTCGAGAACTACTACGACGTCAACGAGCACGACATCTTTTGGTGTACGTCAGACATCGGCTGGATCGTCGGGCATAGCTACATCGTTTACGGTCCTCTGTGCGCTGGCGTGACAACCATGTTTCGCGAAGGCGCGATCGATTTTCCGCAGCCCGACATCGCGTGGGACATCATCGAACGCTACCGTGTAACGAAAATGTTTACCGCTCCGACGGCTCTACGGATGTTCATGCGCTATGGCGACGCGCATCCGGCGAAGCACGACATCAGCAGCCTGAAAGTAATTGCCTGCGCGGGCGAGCCACTGAACCCGGAAGCATGGCGATGGGCGCAGACCCATATCGCCGGCGACGGGCGCTGGGGATACGTGGTTGACAACTGGTGGCAGACCGAACTCGGGTGCCCGGCCATCGGCACGCCGCCGTCGATGGAGTTTCGTCCTGGAAAATGCGGTGTAGCGCTGCCAGGAGCCGACGTCGATATCGTGGATGAAAACGGCAAGGCCGTTCCTGCCGGAACGGGAGGCCGACTGATTCTGCGCCGTCCATTTCCAACCATGATGCGCACCATCTGGGGCGATCCCGACCGTTATGAACGCGAGTGGCAGAAAATTCCCGGGGTGTACATGACGGGCGATGTCGCGGTGCGTGACGCTGACGGCTACATCACAGTGCTGGGCCGCGTTGACGATGTGCTCAACGTAGCGGGACATCGCATCGGCACGGCAGAAGTCGAGAGTGCGCTGGTGTCGCATCCGGCGGTTGCCGAAGCCGCAGCGATCGGCGTTCCTGATTCACTGAAAGGAGAAGTGATCAAAGCGTTCGTGCAGTGTCGCGCCGGCCACATCGCGTCAGAAGCTCTCGCGATAAGCCTGATCGAGCACGTGCGTCGCGAACTTGGCCCCATCGCCTCGCCTTCCGCGATAGAATTTGTGGCAGCCCTGCCCAAGACCCGATCGGGTAAAATCCTTCGCCGGTACCTGAAAGCGAAGGAACAGGGCATCGACCCAGGCGACATCTCCACGTTGGAACAATAATCACGAACTCACACTACGAGGATCAGGAATGGCACAGGAGAGCGCAACCCAGCAGCAAACCAGCATCGATTCTGTATTGCAGGAACAGCGGCAGTTCGAGCCGTCGCAGGAATTCCGCCAGCACGCGTACATTAAGAGCCTCGACGACTACGAACGGCTCTACAAAGAATCGATCGAAAACCCGGAGAAGTTTTGGGCCTCCATCGCCAAAGATCTTCACTGGTTCAAGCCGTGGGAGAAGGTCCTCGAGTGGGAATGCCCGTGGGCAAAATGGTTCGTGGGCGCGCAGGCCAATATTTCCTACAACTGTCTTGATCTGCAGATTGCCAAGGGCCGCGGCAATAAAACCGCCATCATCTGGGAAGGCGAGCCGGGCGAGATCCGCACCTATACCTACTCACAATTGCTCACCGAAGTGCAGAAGTTCGCGAATGCCCTGAAAGGGCTAGGCATTAAGAAAGGCGATCGCGTCACCATCTACATGGGCATGACGCCCGAACTGCCGATTGCACTGCTGGCTTGCGCTCGTATCGGTGCGCCGCATTCGGTGATATTCGGCGGCTTCTCGGCGAACGCCATTGTCGACCGCAACAACGACGCGCAGGCAGTCGCCGTTATTACACAAGACACCAGCTATCGCCGTGGCAATGAAGTGAAGCTGAAAGACACGGTTGACGAGGCGCTGGAGCACTGCCCGTCGGTGAAGCATGTGATCGTATACAAGCGCACCGGTACGAAGGTCAACATGAAGGCCGGTCGCGACCACTGGTATCACGAACTGGTGGAGAACGCTTCCGCCGATTGCCCAGCCGAGCACCTCGACTCGGAACATCCGCTGTACATCCTTTATACGTCGGGAACAACGGGAAAACCCAAGGGCGTGGTCCACACCACGGGCGGCTATGCCGTCGGAACTTATCTGACCACCAAGTGGGTCTTCGATCTTAAAGAAGACGATGTGTACTGGTGCACCGCCGACATCGGGTGGGTCACCGGCCACAGCTACATCGTGTATGGACCGATGCAGAATGGCGCGACTGTCGTGATGTACGAAGGTGCGCCGAACCATCCGCAGCCCGATCGCTTCTGGTCGATCATCGACCGCCACAAGGTGACAGTGTTTTACACGGCGCCGACCGCGATCCGCACGTTCATCAAGTGGGGCGACGAGTGGCCGAACAAGCACAGCATGGCTTCGCTGCGATTGCTCGGCACCGTTGGAGAGCCGATCAATCCTGAAGCGTGGATGTGGTATCGCGAAGTGATCGGCAAAGATAAGTGTCCGATCGTCGACACATGGTGGCAAACCGAAACGGGAGCGATCATGATTTCGCCGATCCCGGGCGCAATTGCCACCAAGCCCGGATCCGCAACCAAGCCGATCCCCGGCGTGGTTCCGGAAATCGTCACGCTCGACGGCAAGCCTGTGCCCGACGGCAGCGGTGGCTATCTCGTCATGCGTCAGCCGTGGCCCTCGATGCTCCGCACGGTGTGGGGCGATCCTGAGCGCTACAAAGCGAACTACTGGTCGCAGATTCCCGGCTGCTACTTTACCGGCGACGGCGCCCGCAAGGACAAGGATGGCTACTACTGGATCATGGGCCGCGTCGATGACGTGATCAACGTCAGCGGGCATCGCCTGTCGACGATGGAAGTGGAATCGGCACTCGTTGCACATCCGAAGGTTGCGGAAGCTGCGGTCGTCGGACGGCCTGACGATCTGAAAGGTCAGGCCATTTCCGCGTTTGTCACGCTCGAACAAGGCAATCAGCCAAGTCCGGAATTGAAGGACGAATTGAAGAAGTGGGTGACGAAGGAAATCGGAGCGCTGGCTCGTCCGGACGATATTCGCTTCACCGATGTGCTGCCGAAGACGCGAAGCGGAAAGATCATGCGCCGGTTGTTGCGCGAACTGGCCACGAACGGCGAAGTAAAAGGCGACACGACCACGCTGGAAGACCTCTCAGTGATCGCGAAGCTAAGAGAAGACGAAGGATGACGACATTTAAGAATTCAGATTGAAGATTTAAGATTTGAAAAACGTCTCGACCGCCGGTCATTGAGGGCCGGCCTTTTTTCTTGGAGACGTTATGCTTCGCCGCTACGCCTCTGTATCAATGAAAACCATGCCGTAACCGAGATGACCGGCCCAGCTCGTTGCTATGACAAGCTTATCCAGGCCGCGAACGCTGGTCTGGCTCTTCGCACGTTGTGCAAGTGTCAGGCATTCATCTTTGAAGTCAGAGACCTCTTCGGCGGCATACCGGGCCGTTTCATTTGTGTCCTTCAATCGCGAGAGCAGTGGATACTGCTGATATTCATCGTCAACTGCGTATGGAAAGGGTTCCCCCGGCCCATCTTCAATCATTCGTAACCGGGTCGCACCTAGTTCCAGCACGAAAATGGATTTCCACTCCTCGTAGTTAAGGCCAAAATTCAGTCGAAGCGAATTATCTGGAGGCCACTTGAAGTCTGGAGCCTTGGGCTCGTCGGCCAACCATATCTCCTGGTAGCCGTCTTCGATAAAGTCCCGGAACTCTTTCTGATCCTTATGAAGTTCCGGGTTCCAGAGATGCGGAGCGAACTCCTGCGGTTGCGCATTCTCCAGATGCAGTTCGCGTTCAATCTGTGAGATCACGTCGTCAAACGAAGACCAATCTAATTGGTCCGAGATAGGTTCGTTGACGACGCCTTGGGACAGCGCCGACTGGACTAAATCGAACATGGCTGCAGCGACGGGTGGGTTCGCCAATGGCTCAACCAGGCATCTACGGATGCTGTAGGGCGCCAAGCAAGTACCATCTCGCCAACCAGACAATGACCAGAATGGTGGCCCCGGAACACTTTCCAGTATTTGCCGGAGCAGTCTATATCTACCGGGGTCTGGACGAAAGAACTGCCAGCAGAGTCCCGATTCGTTTACTTCGAATGCTTCCACGGGAAACATCTTTTTCAACATCCGATGAAAGCGTTCGACAGAGTTCTTATCTAGACGAGTGCCCATACAGCGAACAATTATGCAGGAGATTTGCGCTCGACACATCACAGCCGGTTCGAAGCCTGCCATTTCCGATCTCCTGCCTGCCTTCCTGCCTGAAACATTCCGCCGCAACTCCGCATCCAATGGGTGGGTTTAAATAGGTTGATCAAATCGCAGGAGTAGCACGTCGTTTGGGCCAACAGTTGAATCCCCCTTCGCGCCTGGTGCAAGTTGACTTGGTTCGCGTAATCGCCATGGCGCTGATGGTACAGGGCCACACGCTTGACGTGCTGCTGCTGCCCAGCTACCAGACCTCATGGTGGTATAACGCCTGGGAGTTCTGCCGCGGATTTACCGCGCCCACGTTCCTGTTGCTCTCCGGATTTTCTTTCGCTCTCGCCACCATTCGCAAGTTCGACGAAAACACCGCCATCGGCCCAAAAGTCTTTGCGCGGCTGCGGAAGTTCGCGTTCTTCGTGCTTCTCGGGTACTCCATGCGTTTCCCGGTCCATTCGATACGCGATCTGGGAGGGATCGGCGCCGGCGCCTGGCAGTCGTTCGCACAGGTTGACGTGCTCCAGACGATCGGCTTCAGCCTGATCTTCCTGCAATTGCTCGTGCTTGCCTTACGAAGTAAGTTGCGGTTCGCGGTGCTCACGTTCTCGTTATCGATGTTGATCGCATTCTCAACGCCTTTGTTGTGGAACAGTTCGGTTGCGAATGGTCTTCCGATGGCGCTGCGGTCAGCGCTGATTGGCACCACCGGTAGCCTTTTTCCGCTGCTGCCGTGGTCGGCGTATGTGCTGCTGGGCGCAGCCCTTGGCACGGTGTACCTGACGATCGCCAATTCGTCAGCCGTGATGCTGAAAGCGTTTGTTCCGGCGGGATTCGTGCTCATGGCGGCCGGGATCCGATCGCAATATTTGTCACATCGCATATTCGGCGAAACGAACTTCTGGCCCACGACACCGCACCTGTTCCTCACGCGCGTGGGTTTCGTGCTGACAATTCTTGGGCTCGCGACATTCGCGCTGCCATGGATGCAGTCGTCGGCAAAGACCCTCCGCTCGTTCGCCGAAGAATCCTTGCTGGTGTATTTCGTGCACGTCGATCTGCTGTACGGATCGGTATGGAACCGCGGTCTGCGGAACTATCTCGGCAGCAGCCTCACATTTGCGCAGGCCTATCTGTGGGTGATTGTGATGATCGCCGCCATGGCAGCATTGGCGTTCTACTGGAATCGCGTCAAGAAGTCTCACCCACGGCCGAGTTTCGCGCTACGGACGGCGATCATCGCCGCTGCCGCTCTCGCTATCTCTTAGTGGTCGCGCCAGCCACTCACCTGCGCTTAAACTTTCCGAATGCCGAAATTCACCTTCCATCCGCTCACGCCTGACCGCTGGAGCGACTTCGAAATTCTCTTCGGTAAAAACGGAGCCTGCGGCGGATGCTGGTGCATGGCTTGGCGATTGTCGTCAAAAGACTTCAAGCAGAACCAGGGCGAGCCGAACCGCAAGACGATGAAAAAGATTGTCGCTTCACAAATGCCTCCGGGACTGCTTGCCTACGACAACAAAGAGCCTGTCGGCTGGATCGCGCTCGCGCCCCGAGAGACTTTCGTTCGTCTGGAGAACTCGCGAATCCTTGCGCGTATCGACGACAAGCCTGTCTGGTCGGTGGTGTGCTTCTTCGTTCGCAAGGATCACCGCAAGCAGGGACTGTCGACAGAACTGCTCCACGCCGCTGCGAAGTTTGCGAAGAAGCACAAAGCGAAAATTCTCGAAGGCTATCCGCAGGAACTGAAGAAGGATTTACCTGCCCCGTTCGTCTGGACGGGCCTTGCCTCAGCCTTTCGCAAGGCCGGATTCAAAGAGGCAGCACGAAGATCAAAGACTCGGCCGATCATGAGGTTGGAACTGTAATTTCCTTTCCTTCCATCAGAGAAGCACCGATTACCAACCTTCTTCCGTCCCGCCGCTCCGATGTCGTAAGCTATTTCTTTCCACCCGGAGCCCAACATGTCGAACTGGATGTCGCGCCCTCTTAGCGAAGTTGATCCCGACGTAGCCGCAGCCATCGAGCACGAAGTCAATCGCCAGCACGAAGGCCTGGAGCTGATCGCTTCCGAGAACTTCGTCAGCGAAGCCGTGCTTGAAGCCATGGGCTCGGTGTTCACCAACAAGTATGCCGAGGGATATCCCGGCAAGCGCTACTACGGCGGGTGCGAATTTGCCGACGTCGTCGAGAATCTCGCGCGTGACCGCGCTAAGCAGCTCTTCGGAGCCGAACACGCCAACGTGCAGCCGCACTCCGGTTCCACCGCCAACATGGAAGCTTATGGCGCCGTCCTCAAGCCTGGAGACACCATCCTCGGCCTGAACCTCGCGCACGGCGGCCACCTCACCCACGGCCATCACCTCAACTTCTCCGGCAAGACTTACAAGATCGTTCCTTATGGCGTGCGCAAGGATTCCGAGACCATCGACTACGATGAACTCGAGCAGATTGCCGAGCGTGAAAAGCCGAAGCTCATTGTCGGCGGTGGCAGCGCTTATCCGCGCACCATCGACTTTGCGCGCATGCGGCAGATCGCCGACAAAGTCGGCGCGCTTTACATGGTCGATATGGCGCACTTCGCGGGGTTGGTGGCCGGCGGCGCGCATCCTTCCCCGGTACCGCACGCGCACATCGTGACCACCACCACGCACAAAACTCTTCGCGGGCCCCGCGCCGGCATGATCCTGTCGAAACAGGATTTCGCTGCTGCCATCGACAAAGAAGTTTTCCCCGGCGACCAGGGTGGACCGCTGGTTCACATCATCGCCGCGAAGGCCGTCTGCTTCCTCGAAGCCATGCAGCCGAGTTTCAAGGAGTACGCCCAACAGGTTGTCGCTAACGCCAAGGCGCTTGCTCAGGTCATGCAGGAGCAAGGGTTCCGGGTCGTTTCCGGGGGAACCGACACGCACGTGATGCTGATCGATGTCTTCGGCGCCGGCATGCTCGGCAGTGAAGCGGAAAAAGCGCTTGGCGAAGCCGCCATCACGGTCAACAAGAACGCCATTCCGTTTGATACCAATCCGCCGATGAAGCCGAGCGGCATTCGTCTCGGTTCTCCGGCGTGCACCACGCGCGGAATGGGCGAAGTCGAGTTCCGTCAAATCGGCCGCTGGATCGCCGACGCTCTGCGTCATCGCACCGAGCCCGACTATCTCGCCCGCATCCGCCGCCAGGTGAAAGAACTCGCCGACGCCTTCCCGCTGTACCCGGAGCGCCGCGCGAAATCGCTGGCCAGCGTGTAACGGCAACTTGTATTTACAATGGGCCTGTGGGGAAACTGAATCTAAGCCAACGAGCCGGGCGGATCGTCCAGTCGGAGATCCGCGTCATGTCGGTCGAATGCGAGAAGGTCCGCGGCGTAAATCTTGCGCAAGGCGTCTGCGACACGCCGGTTCCGATCGAAGTTCGCCAGGCCGCGGAACGTGCAATCGAAGACGGCCATAACTCCTACACGCGTCTCGACGGCGTTCATCCGCTGCGCCACCAGATCGCCCGCAAGATGCGCGACTTCAACCGCGTCGAGTGCGATCCCGAGCGTGAGATCGTTGTCACCGCTGGTGCCACCGGCGCGTTCTACTGCTCAGCGCTGGCGCTGCTGAATCCCGGCGACGAAGTCGTCCTCTTCGAGCCCTACTATGGCTACCACCTGCACACGCTGGAATCCGTAAATGCCGTCGCTTCCTACGTCACGCTGAAAGCACCGGACTGGACATTTACCTCCGACGATCTCGCTCGTGCCGTCACTCCGAAGACGCGCGGCATCGTGGTGAATTCTCCGGCCAATCCGTCGGGCAAAGTCTTCTCGCGCACCGAGCTCGAATGGATTGCCGACCTGGCGAAGAAGCACGACCTCTTCGTGTTCACCGACGAAATCTACGAATACTTTCTTTATGATGGACTCGAGCACCTCTCGATCGCGGCGCTTCCCGGTATGCGCGAGCGCACGATCACCATCTCCGGCTACTCGAAGACGTTTTCGATCACCGGATGGCGTATTGGCTACTCGGTGAGCGACGCGCGTTGGGCCCACGCGATCGGCTACTACAGCGACCTCTGCTACATCTGCGCGCCCGCGCCGCTGCAGTTCGGTGTCGCCGCCGGAATCGCCGAGATCGACGATGACTTCTATCAGCACCTGCGTCACGACTATAAACAGAAACGCGACCTGCTGTGCTCAACGCTGAACGAAATTGGGCTTACACCGAGTATCCCGAAAGGAGCGTACTACGTGCTCGCCGACGCCTCACGCCTTCCCGGCGAAACCAGCAAGCAGAAAGCAATGTATCTGCTCGATCAAACCGGCGTTGCCACCGTTCCCGGCCAGTCGTTTTTCCACGACAACTCCGGTGAGAATATTCTGCGCTTCTGCTATGCCAAAACCGATCGCGATCTCGAAGATGCCTGCGCGCGCCTGCAGAAGCTGCGGGTCACGACTGTGGCTGCCATTTAGCGGTCTTTGTCGTCATCAGGGCCTTGCCCGGAGCCAAGCGGAAGGGAGGGGCGCAAGTCCCGATCACATTCTGCTTCTCAAATTGCCGCGAAGAGGAAGTCACCCTAATCGTTGAGTCCTTTTCCCGCGAGAATCAGCGGCACACATTTCTCCACCCGTGCCTCCCGCGTTTTCGATAGCTTGGGCTGAGAAATGTGAAAGATGTACCCTCTTTGCCGCCCCGGCGTCAGCGCGCGAAAAGCCGCTTTCAGGGCCGGAGTGTCGTCCAGCTTTTTCTGGAATTCCTCGGGCACTTTCCAGTCGACCGTCTTCTTAAGCTTCACCTTCAAACCGGCCTTTTCCGCCGCAATGGCTTCCTCGATGTACGCCTTCACCACGGGTTTCAGCTTGACGATTTCTCGCGCGCTCGTGAAGCGAATCTGGCGCGCCGCCTGGTGCTGCCCCGGAGTGGCCAGGATCTGCCTTGGATCTTTTAACAGCGCGCCCTTGAAAAACATCAGCGCACAGTATTCTTTGAATCCGTGTATCAACACCACGTTCTTGTCATCAAGCGTGTAGCAGGGTTGATACCACTTGAGCTCTTCGGTTAACGGATATTCGAGAATGATTTTTCTCAACGCCTCGAATTCTTCCTGCCATTGGGTGGCTTGCCGCAAAATGGCATCAACCTTAGGATTTCTTGGATTCATCAACGACACTCCAAAGTCGAGTGAGCTTATCTCTAAGGCCGATTGTTGCCAATAACCTTTCCTCAGCCATGCGCACGGTTCAAGAGGCTGGCTCCAATCACACCCCACCGCTTCGGCTCTTCCGGCCCCGGCTCTCGCACGGGTGCGTCTGGCTCAGTCGGCAGAGAATCTGGCGGCTCTTTCACTGGAGCATTGGGCGACTGTTGCGGAGGTTGCGGTGGGCGAGGTTCATCCTTGCGATCGCGTAGATTGATCATTGTCCCTGAAGATGCTCTTGCCATCGCTCAGGTTGGAGTCGCTCGCTAGTGCAGCACGCTCCACAGGAAAACAATATTCGCCACGATGCTTCCGCCGATCGCGCTACCCAACCAGAAATTCTGAAGCCATGAATTTGGCTCGCCAACCACGGACTTGTCATTCGTCAGCCGCAGGATGTTCCACAAAATCGGTATCACCAGAACGCCGGCCATCACCTGCGACCAGTAGAGAATTTTCACCGTATTCAGCGGCGCGAAGTTTGTCACGATACCGATAAACACCGCCCCCGACAGCAGCATGTAGAAAAAGCGCGCCTCCCACGGGTTCTGGTTCAGGCCCGATTTCCAATCCACGGCTTCGGCGATGCTGTAACACATCGAGGCCACCAGGATCGGCAGGGCCACCAGCCCGGAGCCGATGATCCCCAACGAGAAGAGGACGGGCCCGAGCGTGCCCAGCGGATGAAGCGCTTCAGCAGCCATTCGGGTGGTCATATTGAAAGGATCTTTCACGTGCAGCGATGAGGCGCACACCACCGCCGACAACGACACCAGCGCTGCCACAAACGTTCCGGCATGCGAGTCGCCGCCAGCCGCGGTGGCCTTGTTGCTGTCGCGCTGCGAACTTGTCTGCCACACGATGACGTCGGGTGTCAGCAGCGATCCGAAGAGCGCGATCACCGCGATCGCATAGCCGGAACTCACCTGGATGTGCGGCAGGAAAATCCCCTTTGCCAATTCGCGAAAGGATTGAGTCGCAAGCACCGCCGCCGCGACGTAGGCGAGTTGCGCCAGCGCCAGCACCCCCAGGACGCGAGTTACCCGCTGGAATCCGCCGCCAATCAGCACCCACCAGACGCTGAACGCTACCGGCACCAGAAAAAAAATCGCCGCCTGCCGCAGAATCACCGAGAACGCATCACTGACCGCACGTAAGTCGGCAATGATCATCGCCAGGTTCACCGATACCATGCCGACCGCGACGATCGCCGCCGCGATCCGCCCGCGCCGAAGGCGGATGATCTCCACCAGACCGCGCCTGCTGCGCTGCCCCAGCCGTGCCGACACCGAGAACACCGACCACAACACCGGCACGCAAGCGATGACCACCCAGCCGATGGAATATCCGAACGAAGCGCCGGCGACGACAGCAGTCATCACAGCGGCTGGATCCAGATCCGCTGCGCCGGAGATGATTCCGGGTAGAACTTTCCCCGCCGTCCCAAACGCTTTCAAAATTCGACCCGCTAGTTAAGAGGTCAATCCAGAGTAGAAGGTTGGCGCACACACCGCCGCTCAGGGTCGTCCATTTACGCCATCTCATGGCAAACGTTAAAGATTTAAGAACTCTTCAGGCGGAAACGTCGCCTTGCCAGCGGGATTCCAGCTTTCCCGTCTCAACTGTGCTGTCGCCGTTTTGATTCCATTCCCGCGCCGCTCTCTCGCCCATGTGCTGCAGAAACGACTTCGTCAGCCAGCTATGGCTTTCTCTGCCCACATGACGTTCAGCACGATCCCAGCCAGCCTTCGGAAGCAGACGATTGACCACGCCCAAAACGTCGGTCGTCAATCCGGGAAACAGTCCATGAAGATGTGCCGCGACTTTGGCTTGAGGCGTGATTACCAGTTCCGCATCGCCGGCGCGAATTGCCGCAATAATCTTGCGTGCCGCTCGTCGCACGTCGATGGAAACAAGTGGCATCGTCGCGCCAAAACTGAACCAGCCAAATTCTCTGCGATGCTGCCCCTTGAAGTGCGCATTCAAATGCGACCCAGTGCGCATCAATCCGGGGCATACTGTGGTCACCCGGATACCGTCTTTAAGCAGTTCCGAGCGCAGACCCTCGGAAAACCCTACGGTGGCAAATTTTGCGGCGGTATACGGCAAAAGATGCGGTACGGCGATCTTCCCCCCGATCGACGCAATGTTTGCGATCCGCCCGCCACCGCGCTTCTTCATGTGCGGCAGCGCGCTTAGCGTCGGATACACCACGCCCCAGTACATCGTGTTCATCGCTTCTTCGTAGTCGGCGAGCGTCTGCGACTCCGCTGGACCGACACTGATAACTCCGGCGTTATTGATGAGCACATCGATCTGCCCGAATCGAGATAGAACGGCATCCAGGAAACTCTCGACGTCTTTTGTCCGGGTAACATCACAGACATCCGCCAGCACCTCGCCGGCAAACTTGTAACGAACCTGCCGCCGTGCGATTTCCAGTTCCTCGGGATCGCGAGCGCAGATCGCAACCTTCGCACCCCGTCTCGCGCACTCTTCCGCCAGCGCCAGACCCAGGCCGCGCGAGCCACCGGTGATCACGACGACTCGGTCGAGCAGATCGATCGTGCGATGGCGGCGCAATGCGTACGCGGTCGCTCCAACTCCCACACTCACGGCGGCACCAAACACAGCCATTTGTCGTGCAACTCTCGCGGCCCTTCTCATTTGCCTGATCCTGCGCGCAATCTTCAGCGGTGACTTGAAGGCTGACATGACGTTCTCCCTGCTTCTAAGAAACGAAGGTTCGATGGAGAGTTGCAACATCGGCGCCGCCGGTCCGGCGGGCAAGAACGATTCAGGGCCGCCGATTGTCAGCGCCATTCGCCCTGCTGAGTGTTGGCTGCAAAAATAAAAACGCCGGGCAGCTTCGCCCGGCGTCCAGTAAATGTCGTCTCAGTTTTGGAACGACAATCTCTTACCCGCTACATCACTAATGCGACGGCTTCGAGTTCCTTTTGGATGGCAGCAAACGAGCACCCCGCAGCGCCCATTTTGCTTGCCGCATCAAGAGCTGCGTTCGGCGATACGCCGTACCCGCGGCCCATCAGGAAAACTTGCAAAAGCTCAGCGGCCTCCGAAGGATCGAGCATTCTTTGCATCAACTCGTTCCTCAGGGCCGATACTTCCGCGATCGTGAACTTTTCAGTTGCCATCTCGGATCACCTCCGACCCCACTTCTGTACTCTAACCTTTAGACTGCTCAGCCTACCCATTTGTTGCAGCAATTCGCTTGCCGAAGTTGGCTCGAGTCCAAAGATTTCTTTCATTTATATACAACCCATCAGGAAACAAGGAGTTGCAAACGCCCGTCCCGGGACGAAAAAACCGAAGTACCTTGCCTGAACGGTGTCGGCGTCCTCAATCGGCGTATCAGTTTTGTCAGAAAACGTCGTTATTCTTCGACGTGCGCTTCCTCAATCAGCAACACCGGAATGTCGTCCCGCACCGGATAAACGCGGTGACAGGTGCCGCATTTCAGCTCATCTTTCTCCTCGTTATAAGCAAGTGGAGTCTTGCACGCAGGGCAGGCGAGGATTTCGAGCAGATCACGACTAATCATAGCCACCACATTCTAACTCCAGACGCGAGTAGCTTCGATGAATTCGCGGAACCCTCGATTTCCCCCGACACCTTCTTTGTCATCCGCCGAATCCTGCCATTTACGATAGGATTCTCAGTCACTTACCTATGCCTGCGCGCCTCCTCGACGGAACCGCCATCGCCTCAGCCATCAAGGCCGAAGTCGCTGCCGAGATCAGGCGCCTCGCCGAAAGCAATATCCGCCCAGGACTTGCCGCCGTTCTGGTCGGTAACGACCCCGGCTCGGAAATTTACGTCCGCAGCAAAGTGAAAGCCTGTGCTGAGTTAGGACTCTACAGCGAGCAACTTACGCTTCCGGAAAGCATATCGACCGAGGAACTTCTACACATTACTGCAGACCTGAATTCGCGAAATGAGATCGATGGCATTTTGATACAGCTCCCCCTCCCCCAACAGGTCGACGACCAGAAAGTCCTGCTGGCGGTCGACCCCGCCAAAGACGTCGATGGCTTTCATCCTATGAACGTCGGTTATCTTTCCACCCGCCGCCCAGGTCTGGTTCCATGTACACCAGCGGGGATCATGGAAATCCTCAAACGAAGCCAGATTCCAGTCGCGGGAACCGAAGCCGTCGTCGTCGGCCGCAGCGATATAGTCGGAAAGCCGGTAGCCATGTTGCTGCTGAACGCCAATGCGACCGTCACCGTTTGTCACTCGAAGACCCACGATCTCCCCGCCGTCTGCCGGCGTGCCGACCTTCTGGTCGCAGCGATAGGCAAGCCCGGAATGATCACCCGCGACTTCGTGAAACCCGGCGCCACCGTAATCGACGTCGGCATCAACCGCGTGACCGATCGCGCAACATTTGAGAAGCTGTTCGCCGGAAACGCCAAGCGCGAAGAAACATTCCGTAACAAAGGATCGGTGGTCGCCGGCGACGTTCATCCCGAGGTCGCCCATGTAGCTGGAGCCGTAACTCCCGTGCCCGGCGGCGTCGGACCACTTACCATCGCCATGCTGATGTCCAACACCGTGAAAGCCGCCAAGCTGCGGCGAGGAATCGCATGCTGAAACTCGGGCTTACCGGCGGCGTCGCCTGCGGCAAGACTACCGTGGGAGAGATGTTCGTCTCGCTCGGCGCTCACCTCGCGCTCGCCGACGACATTGCCCGCGACCTGATGCAGCCCGGCCACGACGTTTACGACCGCGTTGTCGCCACATTCGGCCCCGAAATCCTCAATGAAGACGGCACCATCAACCGTCCTCGCCTCGCCGATGCCGCCTTCCCGACCGGCCGCATTGCCGAATTGAACGCCATCGTTCACCCGCCAGTCATCGACGCCGAAGAACGCTGGATGCGCCAGATCTTCCACAAAGATCCGAAAGCGATCGCCATCGTCGAAGCGGCTCTCTTGCTCGAGTCGGGAAATTGGAAGCAATTCGACAAGATGATCACCGTCACCTGCACCTTCGAACAAAAGGTCGAGCGGTTCGCGCTCCGTCATGACATGCCTCGCAGCCTCGCCCGCGCCGAGGTCGAACGCCGCATGAAGGCGCAGGCCTCCGACGAAGAAAAAATCCGCGTATCGCATTTCGTGATCGACAACTCCGGCTCTCTCGAGAAAACCCGCGAGCAGGTTTCAAGAGTCTGGTCGGAACTGAAAACCTTCAGCATGCAGAAGGCGTATAGCCGGTAGTCAGTTGTCCCTTGCCGGTAATGCCGCTCTCGGCTTGAGAATTCGAGCCCGTCGCCAATCACGGTATCGAAGCCATCCGGCAAAAACTGACGACTGAAAACTGAAAACTTGTATCATTCCATTCAGTCACATCGGATCGAATTTCATGAGAACTCTCCGTCCGCTCCTCCTCGCCCTCATCATCGCCGCCGGCTTTTACTTCTATACTTCTGCCCGCCGCCCGCAGCCAACCGGCTCCAATGGCTCCAGCAGCTGGTTCAGTGGTGACAAGAATCTCGAACTCACCCAGGCGGCCGGCCCCGACAACCTCGACCCCGAGGAGACAGTCAACGTCAACGTTTACAAGAAGGCCATCCCGTCGGTGGTGAACATCAAGTCGCGCGCGGTCAGCTATAACTTCTTCTACGGGCTGGTCCCCGAAGAAGGCCAGGGCACCGGCTTCATTCTCGACAAGGAAGGCCACATCCTCACCAATTACCACGTGGTCGCCAATGCGCAAAAGCTTGAAGTCACGATGTACAACCGCAAGACCGTCAGCGCGCAGGTGGTCGGCGCCGACCGCCATTACGATTTGGCCATCCTGAAAATCGACACCGCCAATCTCACCCCGGTCACGCTCGGTGATTCGCACGGCCTGCAGGTCGGCATGAAGGTTTTTGCCATCGGTAACCCCTTCGGGCTCAGCGGAACCATGACGCGCGGCATCGTCAGTTCCATCCGCTCGGTGCGCGGCCCCTCCGGCGATTCCATCGACGAAGCCATCCAGACCGACGCGGCCATCAATCCCGGCAACTCCGGCGGACCGCTGCTCAACTCCAAAGGCGAAGTGGTCGGAATCAACTCCATGATCTTCACCGGAGGCGCCGAGCAGAGTGCCGGCATCGGCTTCGCCATCCCCATCAACACCGCCAAGGCTGTGCTTAACGATCTCGTTAACTACGGACGCGTGCGCCGTCCGTCGCTCGGCATCGCCGGTCTGCCCATCGGGCCCGAACTCGCCGAGCAGATGGGACTGGCCTCCGACTACGGCGTCCTGATTATGCAGGTGAGCCCAGGTAGCGCCGCCGAACGCGCCGGCCTGCACGGCGGGAACCAGCGAGCGATGCTCGGCAACACGCCGATCGTCCTCGGAGGCGACTTGATCGTCGCCGTAGACGGCGAAAATGTCGAAGACATGCAGGACCTCTCCAGCGCGCTGAACAAGCACAAGGCCGGAGACTCGGTCACTGTTACGATTTATCGCGGGAAAAAGAAGATCGATGTGAAACTGACGCTGGGGGAAGCGAGAACGGCTTAGGAATTTGCAAATGGCGATTGGTCAGTCAAAGGCAGGGGTTCTTAAATTACCAATTACAAATTACCATTTACCAATTCTTCCATGAGCGTCGATTTCATTCGCGAGCTCTGCCTGTCCCTTCCGCATGTAACGGAAGAGATACAGTGGGAAGAGCATCTGCTGTTCAAAATCGGCGGCAAGATGTTCGCCATCACCACGCTCGGTCCGATCGGCATCCGCCTGTCGGTGAAATCCACTCCGGAGAAGTTCGCGGAACTCACCGAAATTCCCGGCGTCATCCCCGCGCCCTACATGGCGCGTAACCTCTGGGTCGCCCTCGAGCGTTGGGACGCCCTTCGCCGCAATGAGATCGAGGAACTGGTCCGCGAATCCTACGCGCTCGTCTTTGCCAGGCTGCCGAAAAAGAAGCAGGCAGAACTGTCGGCGCCAGCCAAGGCCAGTAAACCTGCAAAGAAAAAACCCGCTAGCAAGAAATAAGAAGCTCCGGTCTCCGGGCCGGTGACACGCACGCCTGCGCGGAGGTATTCAAATTACAAATTACCAATTTCTTCACGCCGCTTGCTTTGCCGCTTCTTCCAGCGAGTCCCATTCTGCCTCGCTCAACTTCAACTCCGCGGCCGCGACATTCTGTTCCAGGTGATCAACCTTCGACGTCCCCGGAATCGGCACCATCACCGGCGAGCGATGCAGCAGCCAGGCTGTCGCCACCTGCGACATAGTCGCGCTGTGCTTTTTGGCCAACGTGTCGAGCGCGCCGCCTTCCTTCACCAGTCCTCCACCTCCGAGCGGAAACCATGGAATGAACGCGATCTTGTTCTTCTCGCAGTAATCCACCACGTCTTCGTGCTTGCGATCGCTGATGTTGTACTGGTTCTGCACGCTGACAATCTTCGCCACCTTCTGCGCGCGCTGAACCTCCGCCACGCTGGTTTCCGAAATCCCGATGTGCCGGATCTTCCCTTCCTGCTGCATCTTCTTCAGTTCGCCCAGCGATTCCTCCACCGGCACCTTCGCATCGAACCGGTGTAACTGGTATAGATCGATCCGCGCCACCTTCAGCCGCCGCAGGCTCATTTCCACCTGCTGGCGCAGATATTCGGGACGCCCGACCGGAAGCCACTGGTTCGGTCCCTGGCGCGTCAGTCCGCCCTTGGTCGCGATCACCAATCCCTTCGGGTACGGGTAGAGCGCTTCGGCGATCAGGTTCTCGCTCACCTCTGGCCCGTACGAGTCGGCTGTATCGATAAAGTTAACGTTAAGATCGGGCAGGCGCTTGAGCACGCGCTTACACTCCGCCGGATCCTTCGGATCTCCCCAGATTCCGTCGCCGGTGATGCGCATGGCGCCAAATCCCAGGCGGTTAACAGTCATGTCGGCAATGGTGAACGTTCCCGCGCTCGCGGCATTTGGAGTTTTCATGCGAAATTGGATTCACGGCCGTGCACGTGCGATTCCGGAAGATAAAGAAAAGGTGCGGAAAGACGAAAGAATCTCTGCGCATGCCCAATTGCCAGGGCTGAGCGGATGCCGGCTCGCCGATCATTACGCGACCCAGGAAAGTAAGAGCTCTTCAATTACCAATTACAAATTACCCGATTGCCAATTCTTTACGCCGCTCTCTTCCGCGTCGCCGCAGCCTTCTTCGCCGCTTTACTTCTCGATGCCGCGCTGCGTCTCTTCGCCGCCGATCGCGCCTGCCGAGCCAACGCGCTGCGCCGCGCCGCGGACCGCGGCATTTTTTTCAATGCGCCTTCGGTTGCGTGCGAGCGCCGCTCCGACGTCTTCTTGCCCGCCCGCCGAGATGCGCTTATCGCCGCCTTCCGCGTCTTCGCGCTCGTCCTGCCTTTTTTCGGAGGCTTCAGCTTCACCCCAGACTTGCGCGCTTTGTTCAGCCCGATCGCGATCGCCTGTTTCGTGTTCGCTGCGCCATGCTTGCCCTCGCGAATGTGGTGTATCTCCTCGCGGACAAACTCCCCCGCTTGCGTGGAAGCCGACTTGCCTTCCCGCCTGTCTTCTGCTGCACGCTTGAGTGTCTCTTTTTCCGGCATAAAACAACGGATGCGCCTCAGCAACCACTGGGATGTTTAACAGAAGAGGTCCAGGCGACAAAAGTCGCGAACCGTATTGGCACGAACCTCCCGTACACAGACTAATCACTACTCACCAACCACTACCCACTTTCTTCACAAACTCATCCCACCATCCATCAACAGCTCTCCTCCCACCGTAAACGCCGCCTCGTCCGACGCCAGGAACAGCACCGCCTTCGCAATCTCGCTCGGATCGCCGAACCGTCCCGCCGGAACCATGGAAGTGGCGAACTTCTGCTTGTCGTCCGCGGACATGCCCAGCTTGTCGTACAGCGGCGTCGCAATCGGTCCAGGACTGACGGCATTCACACGAATCCCCCGCGCCAGCAGCTCGCCCGACAGAGTTCTCGTCAGCGATAGCAGCGCCGCCTTCGACGCCCCATAAACCGAAGTGTTCGCCATCCCGACATGCGCGTTAACCGAAGCGTTAAGCACGATCGACGCCGGGCGGGCGAATACCGGCAGCAGAGCCTGGATCAGAAAGAATGGCCCTTTCACGTTGATATCGAAGGTACGATCGAACGCCGCTTCGTCCCACTGAGCCACCGGCCGCAGCTCCGCGATCCCGGCATTCACGAACAGCGCGTCGAGATTCCCGAACGCCTTGCGCACTTCGTCTGCAGTTCGCTTCTGGTCCGCCACCGTGCTCGCATCGGCCGCGATCACCACCGCGTCTTTTCCCAGCGCCGCACGCGCTTCATCCAGCGTCTTCGGATTCTTGCCCGTCACCGCCACCCGCGCGCCTTCCGCCATAAATAGCCGCGCCGTTTCCAGCCCGATCCCGCTCGTCCCACCCGTAATCAGCGCCCGCTTGCCTTTCAGCCTGTCCATCCTTCCCTCCGTTCCTGGAAATCCATCTTACGCCGTGCGATTCGACCGATTGTGAAACGTCCTTCTCTCAATTCCATTCGTGTAGAGACCGTGCTGATCCTGACCGATTTCCAATTCACTAGACAACCATTCTTCGGATCACCGGATTATTTGACGGGATAGGGGTTAGCAGCCGCGAAAGGTTGCGCCCCCTGCACGCGGGGAGATTCAATCAGTATTCAAATTAGAATGAGATAGCAGTGACATCGGGATTTTCCGACATCTATGCGAAGAACGTGTCGGGAATCACAATTGCGAGCGTAACTAGGGCGGCACAAATCAACATAGTGATGTCGCTGGCGTTGGTGCTCTTTCTGCGGAAAATCCAGAAAGGGATTGCGATAACCAGCCAAGCCATTAGTGCCAAAGAGAACAGCATACCGAGGATTGCGAATCCCGGATGTATGTGCATCAAGCTGAAGCCAACCATGTGTGGGCCGCGAGTCCATGTCCATACTGTCTTTTCCCACGCAATTCGTGCCGCAAATAGTAATCCGATTGGAGAGCAGAACAGCCAAACCACCTTCATCCAGTCTGGCAAACTGCTTCGGGTTGAAATCGTGCGAGTGACTAGATTCGGCATGGCGCAAGTGTACGCCGCCCCTATTGTCGGGCTATAAAATCAGATAACTGTTTGTATCAGCCCATATCACAATCTATCTCAAATTGCGGTTTTGTGGTTCGTTTCGTGCCATAATTTCGCGTTTCGAGATAGTGAGTGGAAACGGCTGATATCGACACTTATTCTCTACGGCACTAACATAACCGCCATGTTCATTCGCATTTTGATTGGGATTCTGCTCTCAGCGACCTCAGTTGTCGCGCAGGTAGCTCCAGCATACGTGAGTTCGGCAGAGGCCAGCAGCCACTTGGTGCAACAGTTCGAACCAACAATTCCTCCATTAGCAAAAGCTGCCAGGGTAGGCGGGATAGTCAAGTTACAGATCACCATCTCCGCGTCAGGGGATGTGATGTCGACAAAGGTGCTCAGCGGACATCCGATGCTCGTCTCATCGGCTATAGAGGCCGCGAAGAAATGGAAGTACAAGCCGTTTCAGAAGGACGGCAAACCCGTTGAGGTCACCACTAATGTTGAATTAAATTTTCCCGGTGGTATGTCGGAAAAAGAAAGTGAGGTGCGCCACAAATTTTTCCCGCTGGAAGATGAATGCCGCAAGTTGATCAACAAGGGGCAGTACGTCGATGCTGAGGCGAAGTGCAAAGAAGCGGTCGAAATATCAAACCAACTGCCAAAGGAGATAATCTTGGAGCGGAGTGGCGCAAGGTCGGCACTGGCTAACTCCATTTATCTTCAAGGAAGGTATACCGAGGCAATTCCGATTTACGAGGATGCTTTGAAACTCGATCAGGGATATCGGAAGCCCAATGATGCCGATCTCGCAAGTGACTACTGGAATTTGGGTCGCGCTTATGCAATGACTGGCGCGTTTAATAAGGCAGATGGGCTATACACGACGGCGGTATCTACATTCGAAGCTGCAATTGTTGATCTTCCCGACATGAAGGATAACTACTCGCGGCGACTCAAACGATGCCTGAACGAGTATGCACAATTGAAGGTAGCCGAGGGGCAGAATGACGCGGCAACAGAACTGAAGAACAAAGCAGCCGGGCTGTAATGCTGAATAGGTGTCGGGAAATCGGGATACCAAACCCCCAGATTATTTGACTCTCCCGCTCGCCCGTTCTAACCTCGACTCTTGCTGTCCTGATCCACACCGGCGCCGGGGAATCATCGCAGAATGCCAATTGCCCGCAAATCCCTGCACGCGGGGAGATTCAATCAGTATTCAAATTAGAATGAGATAGCTAGTGACATCGGGATTTCTCGCCAGCAATCTCAATAAACCCTGATCCCTATTTGACGAAGGGTATGTAACTCGTATGCAAATGCGCAAAGGCAGACGAGTACAACCGTCACGCCTATCCAAAGCATGAGCGTCTTTGGCGGTAGCCGTTCATTTGGCGAGGCACAGCGCTCGAGGTATTGAAAGACGAGGTAGAACACTATTCCGCAAAAGAAAACCGCCGACGGAACAGCTCGCTCAATGGCCCAGAGTTCAAACTTCATTGCCTTATCGTGCAGCCATTCCCAATAGCTAACAAAGAACCAAGAGAATATTTTGTACAAGGGTACAAACGCCAATAACGCTGCGATTAAAGCACCGCTAGCGGCTTTTGAGCGCACCAAGACCGTCCGCGTCATGGAGACTATCGTAAGTCGCCCTTCGACGAAATCAAAATGAACTCCCAAGTTGGCATAACTGTTGGTAACAGCCGATATCACAATCTATCTCAAATGCGGTTTTGTGGTTCGTTTCGTGCCATAATTTCGCGTTTCGAGATACTGAGTGGAAAGGCCTGATTCCAACACCTATATGGAATGGTGATGCCGAGGAAGGCTTCTTGATGATTCGACTCGCGATCTTGTTGTGTTGTCGAGCCGTCCTTACTCTGGCTTGTGTGGCCCTCGGTTTCGCCCAGGCTGAAGTCACCGGAGTAGTGAGGGCTGAATCGCAACAAGTCTTGGTTCCTACATTTGTTTTTGACGCGACCCTGATGAGGGTTTTTCCCCCAAACGCAAACGGCGATTATGACTTTTCCAAAGCCGAAGTTCGCGGGTTGACGGCGAAAGATTTCCATCTCTTCGAAGATGGCCGTGAACAGAAGATCCAAAATGTCGGCATTAAGGAAGATCGTCGCGCTATCTGTGTCCGCGACAATATGGGAGGGTACAACGAGCTTTCTGACGCACCCCGCGGACTTTGGAGTACGCCCGAGTCCTCATATCGTCCCGGCGATGTTGAGCATTATTACGTAGTCTCCTATGTGCCGCCGAAGTCAGAAATTGATTCCTGTCACCGAATTGAAGTAAGAGTCGACCGAAGAAATTCTTACGTCTTCGCACGCAGTCAATACTGCAATACAGAGCACTCTGCTTCCGATCCGCTGAAGGGCACGCAGATCAGCCATCATATGGAAGAGTTCGCGGCTTCAGCAGAGCGCGGAAAGGTTCCGTTGTCAGCGACAGCAAATTTCTTCTATCGGGCGAAGGGCGATGCTCTAGTGAGCGTGGCACTCGAATTTCCGTGGGAGAAGCTGAAACGAGAATGGGTGCCCAGGGATCTTAACGGTCAGTACAGCATCCAGGCGACGATCACGACTTTGGGGATGGTGTATCGCAAGGACGGCACCTTGGCAACTCGCTTCAGCGCCTTTGGATGTTGTTCTTCAGATGAACCGAATTTCATTCGTGGACCTCGACAGGGGAGGCCAGCGCCCGAGATGGATCCAATTAGTATTCCTACAAGGTATGAAACTCAGCTTGATCTTCCTCCGGGTGACTACAACATCGAGCTTGTCATTTCCGACGGTGCGAAGTATGGCAACAGTAAAGTGGAGTTGACAATTCCTCCATTTGACCGAGAACAGCTCAGCATCTCTTCGATCATGCTCTGCAAACGGTTCCGTGATGCCATGGTCGCCGAAAAGGAAGAAAAGGCTGCTAATCTTGCTCCTGATTACCTGCCGCTAGTCAGCAACGGGGTCCAGTTTATTCCTACAGCCGACACGCGTTTTCGGAGGCGAGAACCACTTTTCGCTTACATTGAAGTATATGAACCACTGACATCATCGCCTCCAACCGTAACCCTGCGAATGGAAATTTTCGATGCCGTGACCGGCGAACTGAAGGTGGATACGGGGAAACGCAACGCCACATCTTGGATCAAACCCGGTAATCCAGTGATTGCCATCGCTGAACAGGTCGCAGTCGACAAACTGTCACGCGGGAACTACCGCATCGAAATTCAGGCGAGTGATTCCAACGGAGCTACAACGGGGAGGACCACAGTGTTTACAGTGGAGTGATCACTCGTCGAGATTACGTTCTCACTGCAAACGTACGGCGGACCATACATTCCCGACAGGTGAGCGAAACGTAGTCTGCGCAAATGTATTCAGCCTTTCCTTGGAGCCATGGCTCCGGGCGCATAACGAGGATGCGCGTGTGCCGGTCCGGGCGGCGGACCATCTCATTCCGATGCACTCTACATTCCGAGATAGGTGTCGAGAAATCGCCTTTCCACCAACAATCTCAGCTTTGACGAAACCCGGTACTTTTCGAGCCAGCCATTCTTGTGTTGAGATAGTGAGTGGAAAAGGCTGATTCCAACATCTATCATCGCAGGTAGTCATGGAAGCCCTTGAAATAATCGGAAGAGAGACTGTTATCGAATGTTTCGGCAGTTGGCCAAGTTTCCACGATGCCGAAGTAATTAGCATTTTTCTTGCAAGAAAAGGTCAATCGATTATTCGTATTCATCCGTGCTATCCGGTTAATCCCGCAATGGTCGATTTCGTTCTTGAAGAGGTGACCGACTTGGAACTGTCTGGTTTCAGTCCCCAAAATGTCCTCTTCGACTTACACATCGAGATGATCACCGACAAGAACGGGAATAACCTGTATCGAATCACGCTCGACGACATTTATGGAATCGGCGGCAAGGTCGACGCAAAGTTATTGCGCGTTGAACTAGTCGACTTCAAGAGCAATTGCACTGGAAGCAAACCGCAAGGCGAATAGCTGGCTGAAAATCCCCATATCGCTCACTATCTCAAGCTAGTCTGATAATGGTACATTTTGTGCCGTTCACTCCTTGAGGGAATCACGATGCGGCAGGTACCAAGAGTCTTCGCTTTCTTTATCGTGTGCCTTTGGTTCTCGCCGTTGGCGAGATCGCAATGTCGGTTCGTAGTCGAGCCAGTTGCAGACATGAGTGGGTATCGAAATGAAGGTTGGGAACTGCCCGGGGTGGAAGACGGAAAGCCCCTCATCGTTACCTTAAACGGCGAGCGGATGACTTGGCCGGGAGGAGTGACGGTCTCCGCAATCGGTCATAATCGTAGTTATCCCCATTATCACGTTAGCTTTCCCGAAGCGGTCTATGAGGACCACGGTGTGAGAATGAAGATGCGCCCGAAGAAAGTGGGCGTTGTGATCATTCTCCAATGGGAAGTAAACGGCAAGCCATACGCTTATTCATACGAGTTGGCTCCCGACGATGTCCTCTGTACTTTTTCGGTAGATTTTGTGGACGACAAAGGCGACGGAGTGTTTCGAGTAATGAACTCACCGGGACACCCTCTAAGAGGAAGAAAAACACAGCCGCCTGCCGTACCCGATTGGGCGAGAAAGCCGAGTTCTTAGTTTCAGCAACCAGCGGTCGTTCGGCGCAAAAGAAGGATTGCACGTCCCTGCCGAAATGATGATAGGTGTTGGGAATGTATGGTCCGCCGTCCGTTTGCAAGAGTGGAACGTTGGGAAGGAAACGTAGTCTGCGCAAATGTATTCGGCCTCTAGTTGGAGCGCTAGCTCCGGGCGCATAATGAGGATGCGCGCGTGCCGGTCCTGATAAATCCGACGGTTTTCTCAACCATTTCCAACATCAGGTTTTCCGGCACGCCGTTTGACTGTGGTTTCATTCCGTTGTTCTCTTGCAGACCCTGAAAGGGATAACTTTCTAGTCGCCGTCGTGCGGTGGGAAAGTGGGAAACGCGGAGCGTTTTCCAAGCACAGCGATCTTTTCCACCGCCGGTTCAGGCCGCCATTGCAGCGGGTTTCAGCCGATAGCGCTCTCCGCTACTCAGCACGGCCCATGCGATGCGCGCCAGCTTGTTGGCCAACGCCACCACGACAACATTCTTGGCGGCTCGCGACTGCAACTGGGTCGTCCACTCTCGCAGCGCGCCGAGGTCGTACTTTACACGCCACAGCACCGCACGCGCACCGTGGATGAACATGCGTCGCAGATAGGCATTGCCGCGTTTGCTGATGCTGAACAATCGCGTTCGTCCGCCGGTGGAGTATTGTCGCGGCACCAGGCCGAGCCAGGCGGCGAACTCGCGTCCGTTGCCGAAAGCGGCGCCATTGCCGATGGCCGCGACGATGGCAGTGGCGACCAGCGGACCAACACCTGGGATCTCGCGCAGGCGCTGACAGTTCTCATCACCCATGCAGATCTGCTCCATCTCCTCATCGAGAGCGGCGATATCGACTTGCACTTGCTTCCACTCCTGCCAGAGGTCGGCGAGCAGCCGGCGCAGACGCGGCGTCAGTTTCGCATCGGCACCTTCGAGCACGAGTGGCAGCTGCCGGCGCAGATTCGCTGGGCGCTGTGCGAACACCAGACCGCGTTCGAGCAGGAAGCCGCGAATCTGGTTGATCAGCGCGGTGCGGCGACGCACCAGACGTTCGCGCACGCGGTGCAGCGCCTGCAGATCGAGTTGATCGTCGGTCTTGATGGGAACAAAGCGCATGTTGTGGCGGGTAACCGCTTCGGCAATCGCTTCAGCATCGACGAAGTCATTCTTGTTCGACTTGCGGTAGGGCTTCACGAACTGGGCTGGAATGAGCTTCACCTCATGTCCCTGCTCGCGCAGCTTGGCGGCGAGGAAGTGTGCGCCGGAGCAGGCTTCCATGCCGATCAGCGACCAGGGAAGGTTGGCGGTGTAGGTCAACAACTGTGAGCGCGAGAACTTCTTGCGCACCGTAACTCCTGCGTGACAATCTAAAGCGACCAGGTGAAAGGTAGTCTTGCCCAGGTCGATACCGATCGAAGCGATAACAGCAGCGTTCATGCGATGATCCTCCGTGTGGCCCAAGATCATCCCACTTCAGGGCTGATCTGGACGGCGGACCATCTCATTAATCC
>Ga0335083_10000234_pt1 | contig 91913 bp, 90 predicted proteins | sample Lox_Sample_42_FD_206716 | JGI IMG/M metagenome (GOLD analysis project Ga0335083, IMG submission 206716) | Soil microbial communities from Loxahatchee National Wildlife Refuge, Florida, United States - Lox_Sample_4.2 | ecosystem: Environmental > Terrestrial > Soil > Wetlands | place: USA...
GCCGGCGTCTCCTGCTTCAATCCTGCTTTCAATCCCACATGCCGCGCTCCATAAATCGCGTCCGCGCTCGTCTGCATCACGTTCCCAAAAATCGCGTGATCAAATTCCCCAGGATCCACGCCCGCCCTCCGAATCGCCTCTTTCGAAGCATGCGCCGCCAAATCAATCGCGCTCACGTCGGAATACGCCCCGGTATACCGCGCCATCGGCGTCCGCGCCCCCGCCACAATCACCACATCCGTTGGAAACATGTGTGCCTCATTCCTCCAGGTTCTTCGCCGGATCCCAGTACTTCCAATCCTCAAGCGGCGACTCAATGTCACCGACTATCTCAAACTTTCCCTTCATAAATCCGAACAAGTCGTCTTGTTTTTTCCGCTGCGCCCGGCCTAGTTTCGCCGCAACTTGCTGCTGCGTCTTCTTGCCGCGACTGCGCCGCTTCGAGGGTCCTTTCTTCTTCGCGCTCATTCCTTCATTCTGCCATGTCGGCTTCCCGCTTTACAGCGGCGTCGTCTTGCACTACACTGTAGTGCATGAAAACGGAAGTGTACAGTTGGCGCCTTTCCAGCGACCTTAAGTCCGATCTCGAGCGTGCGGCCCGTCACCGGCGCGTCCCGTTATCATCGGTCTTGGAAGAGGCCGCACGTAAATGGCTCAGAGAGAGCGCCGCGAGTGTCTCCGATGATGAAGCTCAAAGAAAACTACACGCCGCCGTCGAACCCTTTATTGGCACTGTTTCCGGCCTTCATACAGCCGACGCTCAATCCGTTCGTAAGGTAGTCAGGCGTCGCCTCTCGCGCCGCTATGGCCGCTGACGCTCTTATCGATTCCGGCGCGGTTGTCGCCATCCTCGATAAAACTGATCCGTGGCATCGCCTCTGCCAAGAGGCATTTCGCCAGCTTCACCTGCCGTTGCTGACTTCAGAAGCAGTCCTAACCGAAGTATTCCATTTCGTTGGCGAAGCGCAATCCAAAATGGAAAACGCATGGAAATTCGTCCGCTCAGGAGCGCTCGTTCTGGGGAAAATCGACCACGAAGAGTTGCCCCAAATCCACGCGTTGATGTGTCGCTACTGGGACCGTCCAATGGACTTTGCCGATGCCACTCTCGTCCACCTCGCGAAGCGCGAGTCCATCTCCGCCATACTGACCATCGACCACGCCGACTTCACCACCTACCGCATCGAAGGCAAACGCCAATTCAAAGTACTGCCGCTTGACCGCCCTCGCTAGTCTGCTCGCGAGTATCGATCCATCAAACCTTCGGCGTCTCCAGCGTCACTACCGTATCCCCGCCCTTTTTTCGCGCTTCTTCCAGGCTGAATTCCGCTCGATTGATCAGGTCCGTCACGATATCTTCGCTATCGAACTCGTGCTTCGCCACCGCTTCCACAATTCCCGCGCTCAGCGTAATTTGCGTCGCATCCCACGGCGGCCGCAATCCGCTTGCGGCTCGCCGCAATTTATCCGCAAGGTTCTGTGCGCCGGCCAGCGTCGTGTCCGGCAGAATAAACGCCAGCGACCACGACGTATATTTTACCGCCACGTCGTTCTGCCGTACGATCGGCTGCAACGACCGCGCCAATTGTTCCAAAAACCGTTCCAACGGCGATTCTCCCTGCTGCCTCAAAATCTCCGCGCCCCGATCAATCTGCAAAATCGTCAGCGCCAGCGGCGTACCTTGCGTGCGCGCCCGGTCTGCTTCCGTAAGCAAGCAGCTCTGGTAAGAACTGCGGCTCAGCAATCCCGTCCGCTCATCGGAAACGCCCATCCGCCGCACCAGCGAGCGCAGCCGCGTATGGCTCACGCTCATCAACATCTGATCGCCAATCGCCTGGAGAAAGTAAGCTTCGTTCGGCCGCCACTTGTGCGGTTCGGCATGACCCACGATCAGCATTCCCGCCGGCGCTTGCGTCTCCTTGTCCGTGATCATCACGCCCAGCGCTGTCGCAAGCCCCATCTCGTTGAGAATCGATCCCTCGCTCGTGTCCACCACCAGTCCGCCCAATTCGTCCGGCTCCGCTTTCTCCAGTTCTGAAAGCAGCAGGACGATTTGCGCTCCCGGCGCGGGCTTGCTCGCCTGGCCGCAAAACTCCGCGGACATTTCCGGGGGCCGGCCCGGCGCGCCAACCACCGCAATACATCGCGCCGTCCGCAAGTGCGATCCCACTTCGCTCACCGCCGTATTCAGCATCGCTCGCGGCGTTTGCTGACGGAATATCTTCTGATTGATCTCGGAAATCTTCGAGAGATCGCGCAGTGTTTCGGCGCTGTACACGCCGGTCCGCGTAGTCGGCGTGCTCGCCGTAATCGGCTGCGCCTCGACCACAGGCGCCGCGGGAGCGGCAGGCGCGGCAACGGGCTCTGGCTTGGGCTTGGCTGCGCCCGGCGGCCACCAGTTCGCCGTCTGATACAGGTTCTGCAATCGCGCGTTGCGTGCTTCCTCCCCGGGGAACATCGCCGCGATCTTTTGCAGTCGCTCGAGCGCCTTGCTCTGCAGCGAATACTGCAAAAAAATCTCAGTCTGCACGATCAAATCTTCCAGCGCTTGTGCGTGCCGAGCCTCCTCGGTATTCGCAGGCGGCGCCGCCACGCTTGAACCCGCAGCGGTATTGGCCGGCGGCGGAGGCGCCGAATTCATCGATTTCGCCAGCCTGCCTCCCACTCGCTTCACGAACGCTTCGTCGACATGGCCGCGCAGCTTTTCCATCCGTTCCTGGTTCCGGTAGTCGTATGCATCAATATCCACGAGCCGCTCGAGCGAATCGCAAGCCTTCCGGAAATCGCCAGCATTGAAATACACGTCAAACAGCTTTACCAGAATTTCGAAGTACTGTGTTTCGCGGTTCAGCTCGTTATAAACGGAGGCCCAGAACTCCAGCATCCCTTGCGAATGCGGGTGCTTTGAAGCCACGGCGTCGAGTTGGGTCGCAAAATCGTTTTGCCGCTTGTCCGCGAACATGCGGCGCTTCAGCGTCTGGAGCACGTCCACGCCTTTCGTGGTTTGCGCCGACGCCGCATACGCATCGGCAAGCTCGAAGAGCCGCTCCGCGCCCGCGTTCTTCTCGCGCAGGACCTTTTCGAGAATCTCACGCGCCCGGTCCAGATTCCCGGCTCGGATCAGCGCGTCACTGAAAGTTTCAAGAAAAACGGCGTCGTTTTCCGTGGTCGCGAACGGCTCGAGAAGCGTGGCCGCTTCCGCTGCTCCGTCGCCGCGCAGCATGGCCTGCGCATAGAGCAGAGCAACGCTCCGCTCCTGCGGCGCCAGCTTGTGAGCCCGGCCAAGCAGTTTGAGCGCGTCGGCCTCCGAGCCTCCTGCCGTGGCAAGTTGTCCGGCGCGCAAAAAAGTCCGCGCCGCCAGCGCGTTCTTCCCGATTTGCTCCGCTGCTTCAGCAAGCTTAAGCTGCCGCGTGAGATTTTCCGGATCCAGCTGCGCGATCCTCTCGTAGCAAAAGAGCGCGTCTTCGTGGCGTCCCAGGGCCGTGAACAGGTCCGCCGCCTTACCATACTGATCGAGAGCTTCTTCCGGATGATTTTGTTTTTGCTGCAGGAAAGCGTACCGCGCAATTCGCTCTGGCGGCTGCGCCGTGGAACCGCTTCGCAGAAAGCGGTTGTAAATAGCCAGCGCTTTGGTTTCGTCTTTAGGGTCGATCAGCAAGTCGAAAAGTAGTCCGTAATAAACGGCGGCGCGGTCTTGCTGGTCCATCCGCGCGTAGAGATCCCCCAGCGCCTGCGTAGCTTCCTGATGCTGTGGCGCGTCGTCGAGCACGGCCAAATATGCTTCGATAGCGTCCTCGACGCGGTTCTTTTCGAGGAATCGCTTTGCGCGGTCCAAATGCTTGCTGACGTCTGCGGCCATCCGTCCGAATTGCCTTTGCGTTGCCTGTCGGCTGACTAGAAAGTTTCCTGCCGGGCCGTGCGCGATGAGAGGTGCCCACGCCCTCGTTCAACTATATACCGCAAGCGCAGGGCGTTCAAAAGTTCGGCGTCTTTCAATGCAGTATGTAATACGTCACAGAATTCGCGCAGGAAAGGCGGCGGCCTCAACTAACCTTTCACACACGCCATTTCTCGAAGAGCATGCTTCTCACACGAAGCAGTTATCGCATCTATTTATTTCACGCCTTTGCTCGCGTCCCAGGAGCCTTGTTCTTTGCGCACCATTACCATCTCGCCGATGTGATACGCATTGTGGGTGCTGATGTGCGTGATGCGCTGAGCCTCTTGCGCCAATTTCCCTTCGTCGGCGGCTTCAACCCATTTCTCGAGCCCGCTCATGACTTCGTCCAGTTGCTTCACGGTTTCGCTCCAGTTCTTGGCGTCAAACTTCGTGAACGTCTCGTCATTATTCCCGTCGAACTTTTCAGGCGTCTCGTCCCGCAGCTTCGCCAGCGCCTGTCGGTTCCAAAACACGAGATGGTACGCAAGTTGGCCAACGGAATGATTTCCTTTGCCATCAGTCCAACTTGCCTGCTCCGGAGTTAACCCTGCAACCGCCACATTGGCGCACACGAACCATTCGCTCTTGTCATGCGTGCTGTGCAGTTGCGCCAGCAAAATGCTCTTGAGCGTCGGCGCCTTCTGTGCCTGCGCCAAGGCTGGAACCGCCATCACTGTAACCGCCACCGCCAACATCATGATCGGAATCAGTCTTCGCATATCCGTTCCCTCCCCGCTCTTCTTAGCTGGAAGCTGTTCTAGCTTTCGTTCTGCCCTGCAGTATACGGCACGGCTGCGAGGAATGGCGATTTGTGGCAAACTGAACTGTCACACGGCATGGTTTTGCGCGGCCTGGCGTCTTGGCTCCTCGAAGCATGCGGCTCCTGCCGGCAGCTGAAAAAATCAAAGCAGTCGCAAACGGAAACGATAAGCGAGTTCCATGGACCCGAAGTTCATACGCAATTTTTGCATCATCGCGCACATCGATCACGGCAAGTCCACGCTCGCCGACCGTCTGCTTGAAATGACCGGCGCCCTTTCGCAGCGCGAGATGCACGAGCAGGTGCTCGACTCGATGGATCTCGAGCGCGAGCGCGGCATCACCATCAAAGCGAAAAGCATTCGTCTGCATTACACCGCAAAAGACGGAAACACTTATCAGCTCAACTTGATCGACACGCCCGGCCATGTCGATTTCTCCTACGAAGTTTCGCGCGCTCTCTCTGCGTGCGAAGGCGCGCTGCTCGTTGTCGACGCCAGCCAGGGCGTCGAAGCGCAAACCGTCGCCAATACTTTTCTGGCGGCGGGAAATAATCTGACGATCGTTCCCGTCATCAACAAAATCGATTTGCCCGCGGCGCAAACTGAGTTCGTCAAAGAGCAGATCGAAAGCGTGCTCGCAATTCCCGCGGCCGACGCGTTGCTGATCAGCGCCAAGAGCGGGCTGGGCGTCGAAGACGTTCTCGAAGCCATCGTGCAGCGCATACCCGCGCCGAAGGGCAGCTCGGAAAATCCGCTGCAAGCGCTGATTTTCGATTCGTGGTTCGACATCTACCGCGGCGCCGTGATTCTCGTGCGCGTGATGGAAGGCCGCGTCACGAAGCATACGAAAATTCGGCTCTGCTACAGCAACGAAACCTACGAAGTCGAAACGCTAGGCACGCTCACGCCGAAACCTATCGCGCTCGAGGAACTTGGCGCCGGCGACGTCGGCTTCATCGTCGCCAACATCAAACGCGTTGCCGACGCGCGCATGGGCGATACTGTGACGGAAGCGGCAAGGCCCGCCGCGCCGTTGCCGGGGTTCGAGGCCATCAAGCCGATGGTCTTCGCCGGATTGTTTCCGGTGCTCGCCGATGACTACGAGCCGCTGCGCGACGCGCTCGGAAAACTTCAGTTGAACGACGCGGCGTTTTTCTACGAGCCGGAAAATTCCGTGGCCCTCGGCTTCGGCTTCCGCTGCGGCTTTCTCGGTCTGCTGCACATGGAAATCGTGCAGGAGCGGCTCGAGCGCGAATTCGGGCTGAACCTGATTACCACGGCTCCCAGCGTGCGTTATCGCATCACGCGCGTTACCGGTGAAGTCATCGAAGTCGATAGCCCGGCGAAGTTTCCGAATCCGAGCGACATCGCGAAGATCGAAGAACCGATCATCAAAGCAATGATCATCACCAACGACGAATCCGTCGGCGGAATTCTTCAGCTCTGCCAGGAAAAACGCGGCACGCAGAAGAATTTCGAGTATCTTTCGCCGACGCGCGTGATGCTCACCTACGAATTGCCGCTCAACGAGATCGTGCTCGATTTCTACGACCGGCTAAAGAGCGTTTCACGCGGCTACGCCTCGCTCGACTACCATCTGGCCGGGTACAGCGAATCCGACCTCGTGAAGCTCGACGTGCTGGTCGGCGGCGAACCGGTGGATGCGCTGGCGCTGATCATCCATCGCGAATTTTCGTACGAGCGCGGACGCGAATTGGTGACGCGCCTGCGAAAACTGATTCCGCGTCAGATGTTTGAGGTGCCGATCCAAGCCGCGATCGGCAGCCGAGTGATTGCGCGCGAAACGGTTGCGGCGATGCGAAAAAACGTTCTTGCCAAGTGCTACGGCGGCGACATTTCGCGCAAGCGCAAGCTTCTTGAAAAACAAAAAGAAGGCAAGCGCCGCATGAAACGAGTCGGCCAGGTCGACATTCCCCAAGAAGCCTTCCTCGCCGTCCTCAAGGTTGCTTCCTCTTCCGACGACGACTGATCTTTTTTTGCAAGATACCAATTCCCTCAGCTCCGTTCGTCCCGCTGCTCGCCGAGATCTCTTAAGAGGACATCCTTCAATTCATCTGAATAAAGACGCACGTTCTGTAGTTTCTCAAACTTACCCTGACGATTAAACTTGTTGGCTCGCTTATCCTTCCGGTAGATCTCCCTAAACAACCCTTCCAGTTCTTCGATCTCCTCATTCCGGATATTTTCCCAAACTACGAACATCGAAAAGTGCGTCCAGTCTTTCCGAGTACTACGAGCATGCCGGTCGAGTCTGGCCCGAAGCCCGATTCCAGTCGCGGTCATTCCAATATAGACGACGTCGTATTTCTTTATGCGTGGACGAAACTTGTGCAGAGCGTAGATACCTCGTATGCCTTTTGGCACGAGACTCCGTTCCTCTTTCTTCAGCCATTGTGCGCTTCGCTTGACCAGACGTAGCTCAGATTCGTGCATGCGATCTCAATCCTTTCGCTTGACTTCGGTGGTGAGGCGGCCGCGATGGAGTTGGACGGAGACGGAGTCGCCTACGGCGACTTGGGCGGAGTCGCGGAGGAGGGCGCCGGAGGCGTCGGTGGCGATAGCGTAGCCGCGTTCGAGGACGCGGAGCGGGCTGCGCTCGTTTAGCTGAAGCACGAGACGCTCGAGGCGCTCGCGTTTGGCGCGTAAGAGGCGTTCGGCGCGGACGCCGAGATCGGCGCTACGCTTTTCGAGGCGCAGGCGGAACGCGGAAAGTTTCACGCGAAAATCAAACGTGGCGATACGAAGATGCAGCGCGGTGAGGCGTTTGCGGGATTGATCGAGGCGCGCACGGAGGCCTAGCGCGAGGCGCGAAGTCATTTCATCGGCGCGCTGGCGCTGCTGGCGGAGCAGATCAAGCGGACGGCGGAAACCGCGGCGAGCGGAAAGTTCGTGGACGCGTTTGCTGAGATCGAGAAGGCGGTAGCGGACAAGGCTGGCGAGCGTCTCGCGGAGATCGGCGATGTGCTTATCGAACTCGCGGCGTGTCTGGACGACTAGCTCGGCCGCGGCGGAAGGCGTGGAAGCACGAACATCGGCGACAAAGTCCGCGATAGTGGAATCGGTTTCGTGGCCGACGCCGGAGATAACGGGAATTTCGGAGGCAGCGATGGCGCGGGCGAGAACTTCTTCGTTAAAGGCCCACAGATCTTCGAGCGAGCCGCCCCCGCGGGCGAGGATCAGAACGTCGACGAGTTTTTTCTGGTTGAAGAATTTCAGGGCTTTGACGATTTCGGCGGCGGCGCCTTCGCCTTGCACGCGCACGGGGTAGACAGTGAGATGAACGTTAGGAAAGCGGCGGCGAAGGATGCGCACGACATCGCGAACGGCGGCCCCGCGCGGCGAGGTGATCAGGCCGATGCGGCTGGGAAGCATGGGCAGAAGTTTTTTGCGTTCGGCGGCAAAGAGGCCTTCGGCCTCGAGGCGCTTTTTTAGCTGCTCGAAAGCAAGCTGAAGCGCGCCGAGACCGATCGGCTCGATATTCTCAACATAAATCTGATATTCGCCGCGGGCTTCGTAGACGCTGATCGAACCGCGCACGGTGACTTTGAGACCGTCTTCGGGGCGGAACTTGATGCCGCGCTGCTGCTGTTTGAAGAAGACGCAGCGGACCTGGGCGCGGTCGTCCTTGAGGGTGAAGTAAATGTGGCCGGACTGGGCTTCCCGGCAATTGGAGATTTCGCCTTCGACCCAGATATCGGTGAAGTTTTTGCCGAGGAGGTCGCGAATGCGAGCGGTGAGCTCGCTGACGGTGAGGGCGCGTCGTGTGGGCTGGAGATTGAATTGGAGTTGGGTGGTCATGGCATCAGACGGCAACAAAAGAACGAGGGTACCCCACACCCGAGTGTTTTCGCGAAAGAGTGTGCAAGGGTTTGAAAACACGAGGGATAGGATTTTCTTCAGTGCAAAAGAGTGCGTAACAGTATGAAAACAAAGGAAACGTAAGTCGAATGAAATGATATTGATGCGCACTCTTTGCGAAAGCGTGCAAAAAGGGAGCACGTGCTGCAGAAGACTGCCGGGTGATGGACGCGGAAGGAGGGGAAAGCCTAGCGCACTTGCACAGAGCATGCAGAGGAAGGGTAGACATGACGATAGCCTCCGTTTCTCCTCCGCGGTACAATGCCAAAATTATATCATATAGGTACTCTTTGTCAAGTAATTACTTGTAAGTGGCTTGTTTGCTGGGTGATGGAGGGCGATTCGAACGGAACGGGAGAAGATAAAAGTGCGAGCCACACATCGTTGCAGGTCCGGGATTGGGTTAGAGGCGGGGGTTATTCCGGGAGGGACCAATCGGCGAGTTGGAGGCGGGGACGGAGATGGCGGAAGGAGCGATCACTGGTGACAAGGGTTAAGCCTAGCGAAAGAGCATGGGCGGCAACCAGCATATCCATAGCGGCCAGAGGCGGCTTGCCTTGCTTCCAACTGGCTGAACCAAGTTCGGCATAGGCTCTTGCGGTAATGGAATCCCAAGGGAGCGAGGCCACGCCCAGCAGGAATTGATTTACGAGTTCGGCGAGTCTTTTTGCTTCCGGGTTCAATGCAAGACCGAGAAGAAGCTCGGCTTCGGTAATGCAGGAGATGCAGACTTGCACCATGGGGACTTGACGAAGGTGTTCGCGGACCGCGGGGGGACTTCCTCTCAGGGCATAACTAATTGTGTTGGTGTCCAGCATGAATCGGGGCATGGGTTGCTCTGCTTATTAAAGGCGCGGCTTTTTGGCAGGACGGCGATCGCGTTTAAGGAGAAAGTCCTTGGGAATTTCGGCAGAATCGGACAGTGCGAAGAGGGCGTCCCAGGATTCGGGCTTGCGGGAAAGGATAACGTCGCCCGTTTCGGCGTCCTTGCGGATGAGGACCTCAGAACTGGAGAAGCGGAAGGCAGAAGGAAGGCGGACAGCCTGGCTACGGCCATTTTTGAAGAGTTTGGCAGTTTTTTGCATGTGGCCTCGAGGCGGCTCAGGGAGGCTGAGCTCTTGGTATATGCCAGAGTATATCACAAAGATGGGAAAGAAGGCGGGTCTAAAGACCCGCCAGTACAACGCGGTAGCGCGAGCTAGGGTTTGGCGGGGGCTGGAACGGGCGCGGAGGATGGCGCCGGTGCTGGGGTGGTGCTGAAATTGACCTTAGGGGCGGTACGGGCGCCGGGTTCGGTTTTGAAGTAGGCGTCGTTGCGGGTGAAGCCCCCGAAGCTGGCTACCAGGCTGTTGGGGAAGAGAGAGATGTAGGTGTTGTAGTCCTGGACGGATTGGTTGTAACGGCGGCGTTCGACGGCGATGCGGTTTTCGGTGCCGGCGAGTTCGTCCTGCAGGCGGAGGAAATTTTCGTTGGATTTGAGCTGGGGATAATTTTCGGTGAGGACGAGGACTTTGGCGAGAGAGGCGTCGAGCTGATTGTTGGCGGCGATTTTTTCGGCGGGAGTGGTGGCGTTGAGATAGCCGGCGCGGGCTTTGGCGATCTCATCGAAGACTTCGGTTTCGTGCGCGGCAAAGCCTTTGACGGTTTCGACGAGATTGGGAATCAAATCGGCCCGGCGCTGGAGGACTACATCAACCTGGGCCCAGGCGGCGTTGACGGCTTCGCGCTTGATGGCCATCTGATTCCGCCGTGAGATAAACGAGCCGCCTAGAATCAGAGCGATAATGAGAAGAACCGCCAGAACAACGAGAGCAACTTTCATGTAGATTGCCTCCGCAAAAAATCAGGAACCGGCTTTGCCGGTTCGTTGCCACTCATGCTTGGGAACCTGCTTGTCCAGAGCTGAAATTACCACAGATAGGGCGTTTAAGTATTCGCCGTAGGCGCGCACGATATCGTTGGCAGGAGCGTGCGAGTCGCGGAGATGGAATGCGGCGCCGAGAGCATCGGCATCCGCGCCGGTAAGCACGGCGATGCGGGCGAAAACTTCGGGAGCGGCTGCGGGGGGCTTTTCCTCGAAGGCGATCAAGGTATGGCGAAGGAGCGCCAAGGCGCTGGAAGAAGATTTCGCCGCGGCGAGGCGCAGCTCGCTTTCTTTTTTTTCGTTGAACAGGAAATGCTGGCGCAGTTTTAACAGGAGAGTGCGGAGGTCGTGTTCGACCTGGACGCGATGGAGATTCATGGGCACGTCGATGTGGGCGATGACGTCGGTGCCATGAAGGATGCGGCGATTTTCCCGCATATCGAGCAGCTCGATGGAAAAAACGTCTGCAGAATCACGCAATTCCTGGACAGTGAAAAAGAGCGGAGCCGGCTCGTTCTGGTTCTTGCACCACCAATGAACGACGGGCGCGACGCGAGTCAATTCACGAGCGGAGAGCGAGCGGAGAACGCATAGAACATTTAGATCGGAATGGCCTTCCTTGAAGTCGCCGCGTGCGGCGGAGCCATAAAGGATCAGAGACTCGAGATTATCTCCGGCCAATTCCTTCATCCGGTTCACGAGATCGGTCAGCTTCTCTTCCATAGACAGCATTTTGCTACCGCTCCTTCTCGTAACTCTTTCCAATCCGAAAAATGCGACCGCGCTTGCGATTCATTTCCACCGGCGACGATCACCAACTCCCGCCAGCCCCTCCACCGCCGCTACTCCCGCCCCCAAAACCTCCGAATCCTCCTCCGCCACTGCTCCAGCCTCCGGAACTTCCACCGAAGCCGCCGCCACCCATCGACCCGCCGATGAATGGGCCGAGCCACCAGCCCCCGCCGCCGCGCCGCCCGCCGCGTCCAGTGGCACTTCGGACGATGGCCCGGATGACGTGAAAGACAAGAAAGATCAGGAAAAAAATCAGCCAGAAGGGAATAGGAGCGGAACGGCTCTCAGGCCGCGGAGCCGGCTGGGGGGATTGCGATGCGGTGAGCGTGACGCCTCGATCAGTGGCGATGTAAGTGGCGAGCTGCCAAGCGCCTGTTTCGATACCGCCGCTGTAATTTCCCTGGCGGAAGAAAGGGACCATAGCCCGGCCGGCGTCACCGGCGCGGGCGTCGTTGATGACAGGCTCGAGGCCGTAGCCGACTTCTGTCCAATATTTGTGTTCAAGAGGGGCGACGAGAAGAAGAACGCCGCGATTGTCTTTTTTGCCGCCGACGCCGAGCTGCTGGAAGAGTTCGTTGCCGTACTGCTCGACGGTTTCGCCTTCGAGAGAGCGGACGGTGACGATGGCCATCTGCGCGCCGGTTTTTTGCTGGAGCTCGGTACAGAGACTTTCGAGGCGGGCGGTGGCCGTCGGAGTGATGACGTGGGCGAGATCGGTGACGTAGCCGGTGGGACGGATGTCCTTGATTTTTTCGGCGGAAGAAGTAAGGGCAAGCACGGAAAAGAGAAATAGGAGAAGAAATCGCGCCAGGGCGAATCGGGAACGGATGAAAGGGCGTTTGGAGGGAGTAAAGGGCATGCAAATACGACTATAGGAGGTGCGCGGAATCCTGTAAAGGGAAGCGGAAAGCACTTGGAGATGCAAAAGCAGGAATCGCTAACGGCGAAAACGGGAGAAAAGCCAGAAGACGAAGGAAAGCACGGCGCTTAGAAGCAGACACGTGACGATCGGGAAATAAAAAGTTGAATGCTCGCCGCGATGAACGACGTCGCCCGGAAGCCGTCCGAGACGGAAGGGGAGTTTGCCAGAGAAATAGAGAATCGCACCGAGAAGCGCGAGCAGGCCGCCGAAAAAGAGGAGAGTGCGGCCGAGATCGCGGAAGTCGCCCACAGAAGAATTATAGAAGAAAACCTGCGTGCAGAAGCGAGCAGAGATGCCGCAAGAATCAGCTTGCGATGATTTATTACAAGAGTATTATATCTATCGGTTTATATCAGGAACACCCGAGAAGGTTTCCCCGCAGTTCCGGGGTTCGAAAAACAAAGATTCGTGGAGGTCTGGCATGGCCGGCACCCAGCGCCTACTGGCGACCGTGATGGCAATTTTTCTGACCGGGATTCCGGGCAAAGGCAAAACGAGTGTGCTTGGAGTTGTGGTGATGGCACAACACGCCAGCCTTGATGCCGCGGCGGCGGCCGAAGGAACGACGGTCTACGAGGGGGAGCGGCTCGCGACCGAGGCGGGCGGCTCGATCCAAGTGCGCGCCGGCGGGGCGATGGTCTACTTAGCGGAGCAGAGCAGCGCGGTTGTGCGCGGCAGCGCGGCCGAAGGAGGAAGAGTGTTCGAGGCAGAGCTGGAGGCTGGTGCGGCGGTGCTATCCGTCGCGGCGGGGACAATGGGAGAGATCGTTGCAAGTTCAGCTCACATTCGGCCAATTTCTGATATGCGAGGCGTGGTTCAAGTCCGAGTGATTGGACAGCACGAACTTCTTGTTTATGCGCAGCGGGGGCCAACGCTGATTTCCTATCAGGGTGAAAGAGAAACGATTGCGCAAGGTAAGTCATACCGGGTGGTGCTGAACCCACCGGAGGACGATGCGCGCGGAGGCGCTGGAACAAAAAAAACGGGGAAGCATGGCAAAGCAATCATCCTCATTGCCGTCGCGGCGGTTGCTGCGACGGCCGTGGGTATCACACTGTTGATGAAAGGCGGAGGTGGAAACGGGCTAGAAAGCCCAGATCGGCCATGAAGCAACGAAGAGCTTGATTAAACAATCAAGATTTGGGTGGAGCAAAGTAGCACAGACTGAAGTCTGTGCCACTCTACCGGCTGCGCTTAGATGAGTTCGAAGCCGGAGAAAAAATAGGCGATTTCGAAGGCGGCGGTCTCGGGGGCGTCGGAGCCGTGCGTGCAATTATTGCCGATGCTGGTGCCGAGGTCGTGGCGAATGGTGCCAGGGGCGGCTTTCTTGGGATCGGTGGCACCCATGGTGTCGCGCCATTTGAGGATGGCCCCTTCGGCTTCGAGAGCGAGGACGAAAATTTTGCCAGAGCACATGAACTCGCAAAGCTCGCCAAAAAAGGGGCGGGCTTTATGGACGGCGTAGAAGCCTGCAGCCTCGCCATTCGTGAGAATCATCGTTTTTATGGCGACGATGCGGAAGCCGGCTTTGTGAATACGGGCGAGAATTTCGCCTTGCTGGTTGCGGGTGACGGCATCTGGTTTGATGATTGCGAGAGTTCGTTCGAGCGCCACGAGAGTCTCCTAAGAATCGAAGTAAAGAAATAACGAAGTAAAGAAAAAAATTCAGAACCTACGTCTGGAAGCTCTTCCAATTTTTCCAAAGACTTCTCAGCATTGCGCCTACGACGTTAAATTCCTTCTCAAGCTTAGCGCATTCGTCTTGACTCAAGAAACCTTCGTCGCGGCTCATTTCGGTCCAGAGCTTGCATTCCTCACAAGAACCTATCGCCACTTGTAATAACCGCTTAAGCTCTGGAGCGGATGCGCGCTTTGCCCACCCTTCCACGATATTCGCCGGGATTGACCGGGCGGCCCGGCGCAATTGACGCGCCAGCTCAAACTGCTCAGGCCCAGGAAACTTACGAGTGGTGCGCGAGACCTGAAGCGACAGACGGTACGATTCGCGGAATACATTCAAGTCCTTGTAGGTCTTGATCGGCACAAAAGCCTCCCGACCAATCTGTTTTATCATTATTTCGTTACTTCTCTACTTCATTATTTTAGGGCGGCGGCCATGGTGGAACCGAGGTCCGCGGGAGTTTCGACGGTGCGGATGCCTGCGGCGGCCATGGCGGCGTATTTGTCTTTGGCGGTGCCCTGGCCACCGCTAATGATGGCGCCGGCGTGGCCCATGCGGCGGCCGGGAGGCGCGGTTTGGCCGGCGATGAAACCGACGACGGGCTTTTTGACGTTGGCTTTGATCCATTGCGCGGCGGTTTCTTCGGCGTTGCCGCCGATTTCGCCGATCAAAATGATGGCGTGGGTGTCGGGATCATCGTTGAAGAGTTTCATGGCGTCGAGAAACGATGTGCCGATGATGGGATCGCCGCCGATGCCGATGCAGGTGGATTGGCCGATTCCGAGGCGGGTGAGCTGGTCCACGGCTTCGTAGGTAAGCGTGCCGCTGCGGCTAACGACGCCGACGTTGCCCTGCTTGTGAATGCGGCCGGGCATGATTCCGATTTTGCATTTACCGGGAGAGATGACGCCGGGACAATTGGGGCCGATGAGTCTGGTCTTGTTGAAGTCCACGGTGGCGGAGGCGCGAACCATATCGATGACGGGAATGCCTTCAGTGATGCAGACGACGAGAGGGATTTCGGCGTCTGCGGCTTCGAGGATGGCGTCAGCGGCGTAAGGCGGAGGAACGAAGATTACAGACGCATTGGCGCCGGTTCCCTTCACCGCTTCCTGGACAGTGTCAAAGACAGGGCGCTCGAGATGCTTTGTTCCGCCCTTCCCGGGAGTAACACCCCCGACGACGTTCGTGCCGTACTCGATCATTTGCTGGGCGTGAAAAGTGCCTTCGCGGCCAGTAAAGCCCTGAACGATCAGGCGAGTTTTCTCGTTCACTAGAACGCTCATCTCACACCTCCGGCGAGAGCGACGACCTTTTGGGCGCCGTCCTTCATACCCGCGGCGATGGTGAAATTGAGACCGCTTTCGCGGAGGATTTGCTGGCCGAGCTCGACGTTGGTGCCTTCCATGCGAACTACGACTGGGGCTTTCACCTGTAGATCCTTGGCGGCGGCGACGACGCCTGTAGCAAGGACATCGCAGCGAAGAATTCCGCCGAAGATATTGATGAAGACGGCTTTGACGGCAGGGTCGCCGATCAAAATGCGGAATGCGTTTTTCACCTGGTCGGAAGAGGCGCCGCCGCCGACGTCGAGAAAATTGGCGGGCGAGCCCCCGGCGTACTTGATGATGTCCATGGTGGCCATGGCAAGGCCGGCGCCGTTGACCATGCAGGCGACGGTGCCATCAAGCTTGATGTAGTTCAGGCCGTACTTGGAGGCTTCGACTTCGAGGGGATCTTCTTCATCGAGATCGCGCAGTTCGCGAAGTTCCTTATGACGGAAGAGGCCATTATCGTCGAAGGTCATCTTGGCGTCGAGAGCGACGAGGCGGCCATCGCCGGTGACAACGGCAGGATTGATTTCGAGCATGGACGAATCGGTGTCCACGAACGCGCGATGAAGCGCCTGAAGAAACGGAGCTGCTTTCGTAGCAACGTCACCCGAAAGGCCGAGGCCGAAGACAAGTTTGCGCGCCTGATAAGCTTGCAGACCCACTGCGGGATGAATGGTTTCGCGCATGATAGCTTCCGGATTGGTCTTGGCGACTTCTTCTATGTCCATTCCGCCGGAAGCGCTGGCCATGAAAACGACTTTGCCGACGCTGCGGTCGACAAGAATGCTGAGATAGAGTTCGCGTTTAATATCGAGCCCCTCTTCAATGAGAACTCGTTTGACGGTGCGGCCGGCAGGGCCGGTTTGGGCAGTGACGAGGTTCACGCCGAGCATGTGCGACGCGATCTCGGCGGCTTCGTCGGGCGAATGGGCAAGCTTGACGCCACCGGCTTTGCCGCGGCCGCCAGCATGGATTTGCGCTTTCACGACAACCACACTGGACCTGAGGCGCGCGGCTCCTTCGCGGGCCTCTTCCTTGGAGAAAGCCACTTCGCCGCGAGGAGTAGTGACACCGTAACGCGCAAGAATGGCCTTCGCCTGATACTCATGAATCTTCATCGGGGTTCCGTAGTGTTAGAATTTTCAGGTCGTCGCAAACATAAGAGTGTACTCGGAAAGCCCAAAACGGAGCAAGGTAGCGGCGGAAAGCCGGCCGAATCGAGATGACAAAATCGCTGATTGATTGCGCCGAATCGGGAGATATTTTCACTCGGGCGGAGGCGGCGGAGGTAATGGAAGAACTGCTCCAGGGCCGGCTCGAGACGCCGGATATCGTGCGGCTGCTGACAGCGATGAATGCGCGCCCAGTGCGCGTGGACGAGCTTGTAGGATTCGCCAGCGTGATGCGCCGGCACGCGGCGCCTGTGTTTGGGGATGGCGAGCCGCGGCCTGAACCGCTTGTCGACACATGCGGGACGGGCGGCAAGGGATTTGCGACGTTTAATATTTCGACGGCGGCTGCCATTGTAGCCGCGGCGGCGGGCGCGCGAGTGGCGAAACACGGCAACCGCGCATCTCATTCCGGGAGCGGCTCCGCGGATGTCATTGAAGCGCTGGGGGTGCGAATCGACTTGCCGGTGGAACATTTCGGAAGAGCAATTCGCGAAATCGGGATCGGATTTTTCTTTGCCCGGGCTGCCCATGCGGCGGCAAGGCATGCCGCTCCAGCACGGAAGCAAATCGGTGTGCGCACAGTTTTCAATCTGCTCGGTCCGCTGACGAATCCGGCCGGAGCGCGGTCCCAAGTGATGGGTGTTCCCTCTCCGGACTTGATCGATCTAGTTGCGCAGACACTTGCGGAGCTAGGGGTGGATCATGCATTCGTAGTTCACGGCGCGGGTGGACTGGACGAGATTTCTCTTGCGGGAGAAACCTTAATCGCCGAAGTGAAAGGCAGCAGCGTACGGCGGTTGACGGTGACGCCGGGAGATTTTGGTGTTTCAAAGGCGCCGATCGATTCCGTCCGCGGTGGAAGCGCGTTGGAAAATGCGGCGACGATCCGCAGCATCTTTTCCGGAAAAGATGGCGAGCATCGTGACATCGTGGTTGCGAACGCGGCCGCAGCGCTGGTAGCCGCGGGAGTTGCATCGAGCTTCCTCGAAGGCGCAGAACGCGCGGCAGAAGCGATCGCCTCTGGCGCCGCCAGGGAAAAACTAGCGTCTCTGGCCAAATTCACAAAACTGAACAATTGAAATTCTGAGAGGCGCCGAGTTCGAATCGATGACGGTCTAGGGATGGTCGGGGCTTTCGGGGCCTTTGGTGAGCTGCCAAATCAGAACGCCACCTCCGATAGCCACGGGAATCAGAAAGAAGCGGCTTTGGGCGGGCATGAGAGGCGGATGATACTGAGCTGCGCCGCAAGCGCCAAGCCGCGCGACGCGGTAGGTTTTTCCTTCTTCGATAATCTTCGTTTCTTTGCCTGCGGTGACATCGAGAGACTGCGTGTGGGCGGTGACTACCACGTCGCACTTTTCCAAAGTCACCTGGCCCGCTGTTATGACGGAATCGTGCGGCCGAACGCGAACGTCGTCGGCACGAATCTCGAATCGCGCGCCGGCTTCCGCCTGAAATAGAACAGTTCCGCTCTGGAGCGTGGGAGTCAAAATCGAATTCTCGTGATTCATCCAGAGGACGCTGCTCTCCGCAAGCGCAAGCTGCACCTGGCCGGAACGCAGGCTTAGCGCGCCCTTGTCTTCGGTTTCGAGGCGATCGCCATCATAGAGAGTGGTTCCGACGGTGGCTCCAATGGAATTTAAATGCCCGCCGGAAGATTGCAAGACGACACCCGCCGGGGCGGTTTGGCCAAGCAGAGTGACGCCCGAAAGCAGGCAGGACAAGGCGGCAGACAAAATGCGACGGCGCATAATGGTGCGAATCCTCCGAGGGAAAGCGAATCTTTAGTGTTAAGCACAGAAGCGGCGGGCGCACTGGTACTTTGCGGTATCCGCTGTTACTGGATTCCGCACAGAAGCAAAGCAGGACTGGCCGAAAGGACAGCTGCCTGTTCGTACAGGTAAGATGAGACCATGAGGTTCCAGACCGGAACGCGAAACCGAGAGCTTAGGATCGCACGTTCAGTTGATAAGAAAAAATTAAGGAGAACAGACTTGAGAATCCTCGTGGTGACTGTGCTTGGCGCCGCTCTGAGCAGCACGGCGATGGGACAGCAGCCTGCGCTCACCCCGACGGCGCAGGTCGTTCAAGAAGTGCGCGACTACCGGGTGGATAACGAAGACCGGATCGTCCGCGAGTTGGCGGAATTCCTCTCGATTCCGAACGTAGCGAGCGACACGGCGAACATTCAGAAAAATGCGGAGCATCTCGTCCAAATGCTGGAAGCGCGCGGGATCGAAACGCATCTGTTGCCAATCGAAGGGCGCGGACCGGTTGTGTTTGGCAAACTGATGAGCCCGGAAGCGACGCACACAGTCATTTTCTATGCGCACTACGATGGACAACCGGTGGACCCGGCGGCGTGGACCGACGGCACGCCGTTCGAACCAGTTCTGCGGAGCGATGCGATTGAAGCCGGAGGCAAACGCATTCCCTTTCCGAGGAAAGACGAGAAGGAACGGGCGCACTACAAAGATGATTGGCGCATTTACGCGCGATCCGCCTCCGACGATAAATCGCCGATAGAAGCGCTGCTTGCTGCGCTGGACGCGTTGAAGGCAAGAGAGATTCCGCTGAACGTGAATTTGAAAGTGATTTTCGAAGGCGAAGAGGAGGCGGGCTCGACGAACTTGCAGAAAACTTTGGAACTGCACAAGAATCTGCTCGGAGCCGACCTGCTGATTACTGCGGACGGCCCGGTGCATCAATCGGGGCGGCCGCTGGTTTTCTTCGGCAATCGCGGCGATATCGGGCTGGACGTAACGGTGTATGGGCCGGTGCGAGCGCTGCACAGCGGGCACTATGGAAATTGGGCGCCGAATCCTGCGATGGAACTTTCGCGGCTGCTGGCGTCGATGAAGGATGCGAATGGCTGCGTGCTGATCGAGGGTTATTACGATGACGTCGTGCCATTGAGCGAGCTCGAGAAAAAAGCACTTTCGGAGATGCCGGCGAACGACGCCGACCTCGAGCATGAACTGGGAATCGCGAAACCTGAGGGCAGCGGGAAGAAACTCGTTGAATTGTTGCAAGAGCCCTCGCTAAACGTTCGCGGTTTGCTGAGCGCCTACGTCGGGACGCACGCGCAGAACGTCGTGCCGGATAAGGCGGAGGCTTCGCTTGAGGCGCGGCTCGTGAAGGGCGAGGATCCGCAGAAAAAATACGAGCAGATCGTGGGGTTCATCAAGAAGCATGGATATTATGTGATGGACCGCGAGCCGACGATGGAAGAGAGGCGCACACACGCGCTGATCGCGAAAGTGATTGATGAGGGCGGCTATCGCGCTTCGCGAACGCCGATGGATTTGGCGGTGTCGAAAGCGCTGGTGAAAGTGGTGCAAGACGCAACGGGAGGAGACACGGTGATTGCTCCGACGCTGGGAGGAAGCGTGCCCATGTATATTTTCGAGGATTTGAAACTGCCATGGATCGGCGTGCCGATCGTGAATTACGACAATCATCAACACAGCTCGGATGAAAATTTGCGGCTGGGGAATCTGTGGCGCGGAATGGAAATTTATGCGGCGATTCTGGCAGATTTGAATTGGTGAAGCGAAAAAACCTACACAGAGATAGCAGAGAACAAGGAGAATCAGAGCGCGAGGAAATTCTGCAGGAGTTGCTTACCGGACGTGGTCAGGACGGATTCGGGGTGGAACTGGACGCCTTCGATTTTGTGGCGGCGATGGCGGAGGCCCATGATGATCCCGTCGTCGGTTTCGGCTGTGATGGTCAGCTCGCGAGGGAGAGATTTACGCTCGACGATGAGTGAATGATAGCGGGTGGCGGTGAAGGGATCGGATAGCTCGCGGAAGATATTTTTGCCGTCGTGATGAATATCGCTGGTTTTTCCGTGAAAGAGTTTTGGGGCGCGGATTATTTTTCCGCCGAAGGCCGCGCCGATGGCTTGATGCCCGAGGCAAACACCGAGGATCGGAAATTTCCCCGCTAGCCGCTCGATTAATTCCACGGAAATGCCTGCTTCCTGCGGGGTGCAGGGCCCAGGAGAGATTACGATTCTTTCCGGTTTGCGCTTGGCAATTTCTTCGACTGAGATTTTGTCGTTGCGATGTACTTCGACCTGGCAGCCCAGCTCGCCGAGATACTGGGCGAGGTTATAGGTGAAGGAGTCGTAGTTGTCGAGCAGCAGGATCACTTTTTTGCGTTCTTTCGCCGAACGGTTTTAGGGCTTCGCTCCACTTCCCTTTTATGAGCCGCCTCGAGGGCTGTGAGCAGGGCTTTCGACTTGTTCACGGATTCCTGATACTCCGCCTCGGGGTTGGAATCGGCGACAATTCCACTGCCGGCTTGCACGTGAGCCACACCATTTTTGATGACCATGGTGCGGAGCGCGATGCAGGAGTCGAGATTGCCCGCGAAATCCAAGTATAAGACGCCGCCGGAATAGATGCCGCGGCGGGTGCGTTCGAGTTCCTCAATGATCTCCATGGCGCGGACTTTTGGGGCTCCGGAGACGGTTCCGGCGGGGAAACAAGCCATTAACGCGTCGAAACAATCAACATCCTCGCGAAGGCGCCCGCGGAGGCTCGAAACCAGATGCATAACGTGGGAGTAGCGCTCGACGGTCATCAGTTTTTCCGGCTTGACCGTGCCGTATTCGCAGACGCGACCCAGATCGTTGCGGCCCAAGTCAACAAGCATGATGTGCTCGGCGCGTTCCTTCTCGCTGGCGAGCATTTCCTTTTCGAGCCGCTGATCTTCGGCTTCGTCCTTGCCACGCCAGCGTGTGCCCGCAATCGGCCGGTAGAAAACGTCGCGGCCCTGGACTTTGACGAGCATTTCGGGAGAGCTGCCCACAACGGCGACGTCGTTCATTTGCAGAAAGAAAAGATAGGGAGACGGATTGAGCGCCCGTAGTTCGCGATAAATTTCAAAAGGTTCGGCCTGCGTCCTGGCCGAGAAGCGCTGGCTGAGGACCACCTGAAAAATGTCTCCGGCGCGGATGTAACTTTTCGCCTTGCGCACGGCTTCGAGGTATTCCTCGCGCCGGAAATTGGAAGCGACGCGGAGCGGAGAGAGGCGCTTCTTCGGCGGCTTTTTTGGTTGCTCGGATGGGGAAGCCAGTTCAAGCAACTGGCGCGTTTTTCGAATCTCGCGCACAGCAGCGTTGTACTTTGCACGGAGACTGCCCTCGCCATCGGTGTGCACGTTGCGGACGATCCAGAGGCGGTGCTGGAGGTGATCGAACGCGATGATGCCGTGGTAGAACATCAACTGCGCGTCGTAGAGGCCGATGTCGTCCTGCAGACGCTTGGGGATGCGCTCGATGAGGCGCACCATGTCGTAAGAGAAATAGCCGATGGCGCCTGCAACGAGTGGAGGCAGGCCTGGCAAGCGCACGGGGCGGAAGCGTTCCATGCGCGCGCGAAGAAATGTGACGGGGTCGCGCTCTTCCCAAAGAATGCGATTGGGGCTCTCGAGTACGCAAGCGCCGTTCGCGTAGCGAAAGATTTCCTCGGGATTTGCGCCGGCAAAGGTGTACCGAGCGATTTTTTCGCCGCCTTCCACGCTTTCGAGCAAGAACGAATGGCGGGCGCCCTGGGCGATTCGCAGATACGCGCTGACGGGAGTGAGCAAATCCGCGGGGAAGACATCGTAGACAGGGATGAGATTTCCCTGCTTGGCGAGGCGCTGGAAATCGCGAAAGTCCGGCTGGATCATGGGTCAGTTCACGCGCAAAGCTTGGATTTCCGAGGACGGCATTATCGCATTTCTGGATTAACCGTGCTGGCGGGAGTTTTCTTCGGCGCGCAACGAGCCGAGCACGGCTTTGCGCATGATGTATTCCGGGGCGCGCTGGCCCGTCCAAAGCTCCCATTGAGCGACGCCTTGCGGAATGAACATTTCGACGCCGCAGACGGTGGCGATGCCCTTGCGCGCCGCAAGTTTCAGGAGCTGCGTCTTTTGCGGACGATTGATTAGGTCCATAACGACGCGGCAGTTTAGCTCGCGAGACGCGAGAGGCGAAACTTTGTCGTGGGGATGCATGCCGACCGGAGTGGAGTTCAGAATGGCGTCGAAGAATTGGTGTTCGAGTGCGCGTCGCGGAACGGCTTCGCCATCTACGGCTTTGGCCAGCGCTCGCGCGGCCATTTCGCGGCGGGCGCAAATGCCGACGTGGGCTCCCGCTTTCGCCAGAGCGAACGCGGCGGCCCTGGCGGCGCCGCCTGCGCCGAAGATGAGGATCCGGCTTCCGGAGAGAGTAAGTTTCGTTTCGAGGGCTTGCAGAATGCCAATGTAATCCGTATTGCAGCCGTAGAGTGAGTTATCCCGCCGCACAACAACGGTGTTGACAGCACCAATTTCGGCAGCCAGCGGGTCGCATTCTTCTAAGTGCCGCAAGATGGCTTGTTTGTGGGGAATCGTGACGCTGAAGCCGCGAATCCCAAGTTCTGGCACGGCTTTCAAAAAATCCCAGAGGTTCTTCACGAGAAAGGGCAGGTAAACAGCGTCGATTTTGCGCGCAATGAAGCCGGTGTTGTGGAGCAGAGGCGAAAGGGAGTGGCCGATTGGGTCGCCAATCACTCCGTAAACGCGTGTGCGCGGCGTTAGCTGGTGCGCGCGGTAAAGATATTTCAGATCGTGCAGGGAGAGTTGGCCGGGCGCAGTTGCTTCGCCGATGGGCGCATAAGCGAGCACGCTTCCTTCTCTGATGGCGAGAATACGGGCGGGCAGACCCGCTTCGCCCATAGGAACAGCTACGAAATTGGGCGAACGACGAGCGAGCTGCAAAAGCCGGGTGCTTTCGTCAATCGTGCTGGCATGCGCAGCGACCTTCAGTGCGTCGGCCTCGGGAAAGGCGAACGACTTGATGGAATTTAGCCGTGCTGGTATGCGATGGAAGTCGTGCAACGAGAGAAGGATGTGCGGGGGCAAACCATGCCCGCGCATCGATGCGGGGGACAACTCGCGGAAAGTCTCGATTTCCAAATCGCACCAGGAGCAACCCGCTTCGCGCGCTATTGATAGCCAATGCAATTCTGCTCGAATGGCTCCCGGAAACTTGCCGCCTCCCACTCGGCGGCGGCATGTGGCGAGAAGAGTTGCCGAATGGGTTTTGTGTTTCTTCAGCCAGCGGAGAAACCGGGCCCGCTCGGAATCGCTGCGCAGCCAGTCCAGTCGCAATTCGATCGTAGGAGTTTCACGCAGTCCCGAGACTACTAAATCGGCCATTTCGGCGGATGTAGAGGCGGCGGCGACTCCGCAAATGAGCCTGATCCCCGCCCCGAACGGCCTGCCCTTGTGCGCAATTTTTGCCATCGTATTGAAAATACGGGTTCTAGGTCCCAGTGTCAAAAGTGTAAAGCGACAATGGCCATTTTGTTGACGCATCGGTGCAGGCCCTGTTACTTTCGCAAGGAAACGTCCCCGCACGGCCCATAGGGCGTGTTTTGAAGGAGCCTTGGAATGCGCGCTAAATTAGCTTCTTTTGGTATTTTTGTCCTCTGCGGCGCAGGAATCTGTTCGGCGCAGACGGCCCCTACCCCGACGCAGGTGGGTTTTTCTACAGCCTATTGTTCGGGTTTTGTTACCGATCAGAAAGTTCCCGATGCAACGCGGCTCGTCTCGGGCGAACAATCCAACGCCAAACTCACGTTCGCGCGCGGCGACTATGTGTATATCAACCGCGGCCAGGAGCAGGGCGTACGTGTCGGAGACCGCTTTTCCGTTGTAAGAGCAGATGGCGACCCCGTGGACGTTGACTGGTTTAAGTGGCAGACCAAGCTCTTGAAGGCCATGGGGACGCACTATCTTGACGCTGGTGAGCTCCGCGTTGTGAACGTTCAACCCAAGACTGCGACCGCGCAAGTCACATTGTCCTGTGATTACATGCAACGGGGCGACATTGTCATTCCTTTCCAAGAGAGGCCGGAGCCCACATTGAAGGACAGTGGCACGTTCGACCATTTCGCACCAGTCAGCGGCAAGCCCGTGGCGATGATTGTTCAATCAAAGGACTACCAGCAATCCGCCGGACAGGGCAGCACCGTCTACGTAAACCTCGGGACGGAAAAGGGCGTAAAGGTAGGCGACTATTTCCGAGTGTTCCGCTACCAGGGCTCATTGGCTGAGACCGCTCCACAGACGAAGGGCTATCAGGATCGGATCTACGGGTTCGGAAGCTCGCCGACGCGGTACAATTGGAACGATTTGCCGCGGGAAGTACTGGGCGAAGGAATCGTGCTGAACGTGAGCCGCAATGCGTCGACCGTACTGATCACCTATAGCACGATAGACATGTATACCGGAGACTACGTCGAACTCGAATAGCGAGAAACCAGCCATCTAATACTTTCGGCCCGCTGCGGTTTATTCCCCGCGCGGGCCTTTTCTTTGCCCCACGCGGGGCTTCTCGCCAGGAGTGTGCCGCCGCTTCAGCCACCCCCGGGAGATTCTTGCTCGAGTGCTTTGCCTTCTGAGAAAACCTCGCAGAAAAATCCGAAAATTTGCACTCCGGGTTCCCGCCACGCGTTTGGCTTTAATCCGGCTTTGTGGCAGGTTTCCTCAAGAAATTGCTCGCGGTCCAGCTTGTGCTCGCTCGCAACCTGGGGAAGCAGAAGCCCTCGTCTCGAACCTTGTGAAATGAGCAAGCCATGTTTGCCAATCTCGATCTGCTCGGGAAGAATTGGCTCTAACGGCGAAAGCAGAGAAAGTTCGATGTGCAGGCCAGAAAGCTCCTCAGGGCGGACGGGCGAAAATCGCGGATCGTGGAGCGCGGCACTCGCGGCGCACCTCACAACGGCGTCTCCAAGCAGTTCGTAAGCCTCGACGACTCCAATGCAGCCACGCAATCGACCGCGTACGTGGAGCGTCACGAAGACTCCTCGTTTTTTGGCAAACACACCAGTCCATGGGATAGCCGCGGAAAGCTTTTGCAGGGAAACGGCCTCGGAAATCGAGCGGCGTGCCAACGCGAGTAACGACCGGCGATCGGCTTCAGAGAGGAACGGCATCCTCGGACTTTTCGTGGGTCTCCATCATGCGCAGCTTGCGGCGCTGCTTAATGCGACCATCAAGCTGTCCCCAGAAGCGGAGGAAATACTGCGCAGCCGACACCAGAGCGCTGATCACCACTAGCCACAAAAGAAGCAGCGCCAGCGGCTTCAAGGACGGATGGCGAGCGCCCACAATTAGGACAGCTACTGCGCAAACCTGCAATACCATCTTTGTCTTGCCGAGCAGAGAAGCCGCAATCGTGAATCCTTCGGCCGAGGCGATATTGCGCAAGCCGAGCACCGTGAATTCCCTGCCGATAATGATCACCACCATCCAGGCCGGAGCCAAATGCATGTCCACAAGAGAAATAAAAGCGGCTGAGATCAAAAGTTTGTCCGCAATCGGGTCCAGAAGAATTCCGAGCGTCGTCACTTGAAGCCGTCGCCGGGCCAAAAAGCCGTCGGCCCAGTCCGTCGCAGCGGCCAAGAGGAGAATCAACACGCCCCAGAATTCAAAGTGCATCGGGAAACCGCGGAAGTCCACGTTTGGACTCTTAGTTAGCAAAACCGCAATGAGCAGGGGGACAAAAAAGATGCGGAGGACCGTCAATGAGTTGGGGAGATTCATAGCAACGTGGCGGCGGAGAGGCCGCCCCTTAGGCTTTCGGCCACCGCTTGCCTGACTATAGCCCCCTGGTCGGCAGGCGTCAACGTCTGCTCGTGAATCCAGGAACGCTCTCTTGGGTACTCTAACGCCAACAACTAAAATGAGTTGCAGCGGGTTGGAGGCAGTACTCATTCGTAAGCCGCTTGCTGCAAACCTGTGCAAATGTCGAAAGGGCTGAAAATCAGGCTAGTCACCCTCCTCAATGTTACATCGACTCTGCGAATCTCTGTAACTCTATTAGAATCAGTATGTTGAAAACAAGAAGCGCGAAGGACACTTTCAGTCTCGAAGCACTAATTGGGAGGCAGCATTATCCGCACAAAACAGTTTCCACAAGCTTTCCACAGCGTGAAGGCTTCCAGGATTTCGCCTAAGTGTCCAAGAAAGACTCAGTTAGCAGACCAATGCTTCAGTCTGTGGAGTCCTTCGTCCTGTTTACTTTCGCCCAAATAAGCCGATGTACCTCAGATCGCTCGAGGTCCGCGCAGGATTCGCGCTGGGAGGAAGAAGAGAGCCTTGAGAAATTCTAAAACGCCACCTACGGCAATCCCCGCGATGCGAAACGGAAGTAGAATCAGCCAGACGAAGGGATAAAGCACCAACGCAAGCAAAGCAAGAGGCCAGCAGAAGAACAACAATATACACCACAAGAAGAATGCAATCATGGCATTTCCCTCGCCTTCTAGTACGTGCCAGCGCGGCTTGAAGTTCCATCACTCGAAAAAGCGATGAGTTTGAGCTTGCGCGCAATCGAGACGGGAACCTCGGCGTTGAGCAGCATGTGGGAATCCTCGACCTCGGAATGGAGGACGCGGCCAAGCGCATGCACTAGGGCCAGCGTTCGGCCCTCGGCGAGCGGCAGGCGCAGCGAAAGCGTCACTACAGGATCCACCGGAAGAGCCGCGTCCATGCGCCTCAACAGTTCGTCGATGCCTTCGCCGTTCAGCGCTGAAACTAGAACGGGACCGCCGGAAGGACCAACTCCCTTTTCATAAGGATGCATGAGTGGAGCTTTCTGTTCGGGAGTGAGCCGATCCACCTTATTGAGGACACGAAGCCTGGGCCGGTCCGCAACCCCAAGGTCATTCAGAATCTTGTCCACTTCTTCATCCAGTTCGGCATGGCGCGGATTCGAGACGTCGCTCATTTGCAGGATGAGCGCCGCCTCCTGCACTTCCTCGAGTGTCGCGCGAAACGCAGTCAGCAATCCCTTCGGCAGATCGCGGATGAATCCTACCGTGTCCGAGAGGAGAACGCGGCGATTAGAAGGCAGGCGAATGGCGCGGATGGTCGGATCTAGAGTGGCGAACATCCGCGAGGAAACGAGGACCTCCGCGCGGCTCAGTGCATTAAACAGAGTGGACTTGCCCGCGTTGGTGTAACCCACAAGTGCAATCGTGCCAAGAGGCACCGCGTTGCGGGCCTCGCGCCGCAGCGCGCGCTGTTTGCGAATATCCTCGATGCTTTCTTGAATTTTTCCGACACGGTCACGAATTCGCCGACGATCCGTCTCCAATTTCTTTTCGCCGGGGCCGCGCACACCGATGCGCCCCGCTCCCCCGCCCGCTCCTCCAGAGCCTCCGCCGCCGCTTTTGCCGCCCAGCCGCGACATCGAAGCACCTTTGCCCGTAAGCCGGGGGAGCATGTAGTTCAATTGCGCCAATTCGACCTGCAACTGTCCTTCGCGGCTGCGCGCGTGCCGCGCGAAAATATCCAGAATCAACTGGGTTCGGTCGATTACGCGGCGCTCCGTAGCCTCTTCGATGTTGCGCTGCTGCATCGGCGAGAGGTTGCTGTCGAAAATAATCAGCGGCGCTCTGTGCGCGGTGGCTTCGGCGCGAATTTCGTCCAATTTGCCACGCCCAACCAGCGTCGCCGGATCGGCCGACTCACGCAGCTGAAAAACCGTGCCAGCGATTTCCGCGCCGGCGCTGCGTGCCAACTCCATAAGTTCGGCGAGCGATTCGCGCCCCTGCTCTCCCGCGGGCATGCCAGGAAAGCGCGGAGCGCGCTTCCAGCCCAGACCAACAAGTAAGGCGCGGTCCGCCGTAGAAGTGGAGATGGGTTGTGATGATTTCGTCACAAAGTCAGTCCTGAAGTCATCGCGCGGGGGGAGCCATGAACGAGAGGGTCTTTCTTCACCTACAGCCATTATACGCGCTCAGCTTGTCTGCCGCGACTCTGTTACGCCCTGGAGCCTCAGCCACTCGCGGACCTGCTCCTTCACGTGCAGATCTTCCCCAAAACCGGGAAGCCAGCAAATCCCGGAATCCTTACGAAACCAGGTTAATTGGCGTTTTGCGTAACGACGAGTCGCTCGTTGGATGGCTGCGCGGGCCTCTTCAAGTTTCATCTCGCCCCGTAGAACGGAACGCAGTTCACGATATCCGATGAAATCGAACGGTTTGGCATTCTCAGTCAAACCACCTGCAATGAGGCCGCGGACTTCTTCCATCCAGCCTTGCGCAAGCATGGCATTTGTGCGCGCATGGATGCGCTCGATGAGAGCTTCGCGCGGCGGCATCAACCCGATTTTCAACACGCGCCAGCCTTCGAGCGGCTGGCGCCCCGCACGATGCACTTCGGACACAGGCTTCCGCGCAAGCACGCATACTTCGATGGCCCTGATCAGCTTTTGTTCGTCAGCCGGCGCAATTTTGTCAGCCGTTTCCCGATCCAGCCGCTGGAGCAGTCTGTGCAAGTAACCAGGCTTGTGCTCCCCCGCGCTTGCGCGCAATCGCGCTCGCAATTCTTCAGAGCGCTGTGGCGCTTCGGCCAATCCCTCGGTCAGCGCGCGCAGATACAGCCCCGTCCCAACGGTAAGAATCGGCAAACGCCCGCGGGTGCGCAAATCCTCGAGCACAGCCAGCGCCATCTGCCGGTAGCCACCCGCGGTCGTCTCTTGTTGTGGCATCAACACGTCGATTAGGTGATGAGGTACCCCGCGGCGCTCCGCCTCTCCTGGCTTTGCGGTCCCAATATCAAAACCGCGATAAAGTTGGGTCGAATCGCACGCAAGCACTTCTCCGCCGAACCATTCCGCCAACCAAACTCCCAGTGCGGACTTCCCCGTACCCGTGGGGCCAACCACAGCAATTAACGGCGGCTCGGATATGTCAGGATTCATCGAAACAGAATATGCCAAGCGCGGAATAGCAGCACAATTAACACAATCAAGGCGAGGAAGAGACTACCAAGAACTTGTTGGCGAACGAGTTTCACTTGTATGCGTCTTCGATCGGCAAATTGTACAAGAACATGATGCGGACTTCGATAAAAGGTCCGTGGAAAGCCGACGGCAATGGTTCAAAGGGATTCGACGAACGAATGGAAGAGATTGCCGCACGATCCAAAGGCTCTTTGCCAGAACTCATCTCGTTCGAAGGGTCGCTGTTGGGTACACTTCCGTTCGCCATGATGCGGAATCTCAGCATGACGCGGCCGCGGTCTCCAAGCAGTGCCGATTGTGGCATCACCGCATACCAGTTTCGCCGAACGTTTTCCAACATGCGATGCATGTAGTCGCTGAAATCCACGCCTTCTGTCGGCGTCAAAATCTCGTAGCCATTTCCGAAAGAGCCCTGCCCTTGCCCCGGTCCACCTCCGGGGGGGCTCGAGCGCGGCCCAGGCCCGACTATCGCACCTGTTCGACCACCGGCGGTCGGAGCCTGCTGCGCGTCCCGCATGGCATCCTGAATCGAAGGCGCCTTTGGCAGAACGAGCCCGTGCTGCGGCTTTGGCATGTCTGGAGTTTCGAGTTTCAGCGGAGCTTTGGGAGCATCCGGCTTGGGAGCAGGTGGCTGAACTTCAGGCTTTTCCACGGGTGTCTTCGGCGTCGGAGCATCCGGCAACTCAACCTTAGGACGCGCCGGCTCCGGCCGAGGTGCAGGCTGCGGAATGGGAGGCGCGACTTCACGCAGCACCTTTGGATCAACGTGCACCACCGGTGGCTGTACTGGGCGTGGTTGCGGACTTAGCTTGGGACTATAGGAACTTTCCGGGGGTATCCACGTCAACTGCCGATTGGCAAGATCGATCTGCTGTTGCGTCGGCGCGTGTGGCGGAAAGAGCTTCGCCTGCAGCAGGATCGCGGCAATCAGCAGGATGTGGAATGCAACCGACGAAACTCGAGTGATCAAGTCCCATTTTGTCTTCTCTTCCGTTTGCGGCTTGGTGAGAAGATTCACCTCGCCTGTCATGAATACATCAAGATCGACCAGATCCGTCGGAGGACTCAGCGGACCAGCAACTATCTCCGGCGCGGAGGAGCCTTGCGGCACGGTGATGCGCTCGTCCATGTCCGTCGGCTGGATGGGAATCGATGTATTTTCAACGACGCTGTAGGCTTCCTGATTGACATCACGAGGGACCACGACGCGCGCGGCAATCGATTCGAGCGGAAGCGACTTGGGGATACTCGATTTTCCATCCAATTGCACGATCGGCAGCATCGCCGGGACGAGCGTCCGCTCATCCAAAGTCGTTGGGCGGCGGCGCTGCGATGCGGTGGCATCCGCCGCAGGCAGGCGGGAGCCAAGCGGGACCAGGGTCCGAGGAATCATTTTCCAGCTTTCTCTCTCGAGGCGAATGCTGCTACTTGGACGCGTTCGCCATGTTCGTGGATGCTCGCCATGACGCGGCTGGCCAGTTCCAGGGCTGCTCGGCCCGCGGTGCCGTTGGTGCAAGGCTCACAGCGAGTGCGCACCGCCGACAGGAATGCTTCCAGTTCCTCATGCAGAGGTTCGACTTTGGAGGCCGGCAATTTTTCGAATGAAAATTCGGGCTGCGGTCCTGGACGCTTCACGCCGACACGCAGGGCATCGCGCCGCGCGTAATCGAGCGAAATGTACTCGTGTTGCTGGAAAAAACGCATCTTGCGGACGCGCTCCGTGGAGACACGGCTGGCCGTCACGTTGGCTACCGCACCGCCCGCAAACTCGAGGCGGACGTGAGCGATATCCACCTTGTCCGTAAGCACAGGAATGCCGACCGCCTTCAATTCGGTGACCGGCTCTTTCACCAAGGCCAACAAGATGTCCAGATCGTGGATCATGAGGTCGTAAATTACTTCCACATCGAGGCTGCGCGGAGTGAAGACTCCCAAACGGTGTACTTCGAAAAACAGCGGCCGGTTCAGAATCGGCTCAACGGCGATCACCGCTGGATTAAATCGTTCGACATGGCCCACCTGCAAAATCCGTTTGTGCCGCCGAGCCGTTTCGAGTAGCTCATCAGCCTCCGCAAGATTTACAGCCATGGGCTTTTCGACGAGCACGTCCAAGCCGCTCGCAAGCAGCCTGCAGCCTACTGCGGCGTGCGAGTTCGTTGGCACTGCTACGCTGGCGGCTTCGGCAAGCTCGCAAACCTCTTCAAGGCTTTGCAGCACTTTGGTCTGAAATTCCGCCGCAACCGCTTCGGCCCGCGCGACATTTTGATCGTAAACGCCTACAAGTTCTGCGCCTCCCAGCTCACGATACACGCGCGCGTGGTTGCGTCCGAACTCCCCCGTTCCGACGACGGCGGTGCGGACTTTTCTCGATTCTTCTCCCGCACCGCTCATTCTTTGTTTATTCCTTCGGACGCGCTCTTCAGTTCCGCACCGTCGGCAGGCACAAACGCTTGTATGGCGATATCCGCCGCGTTGGCCAGCTCAATCAGTTTTGGGCGGTCAAATAGCAGGGTGCGTCCCGCATCCACAGCCAGAGCCGTGGCTCGGGAGCTCTTCATCTGTTCGATGGTTGGCAAACCGACCACGGGTACATCGAACCTCATGTCCTGTCCCGGTTTGCTGACTTTCACGACTACAAGGGGCTTTCCGCCCGCAATTCGCGCTGCGCGAGCAATAGTCTCATCTGTTCCTTCCATAGCTTCCACGGCAATACATGCCTGATCCGAGATGACCACCGTTTGTCCGACGTCCATTCCGGCAATCTTCCGCGCGACGCGCTGCCCATAAGCGATATCAGCAGCTTCCTGCTCGCTGGGCGTTCGCCGCGTCAGTACGCCTGGTTTGGGCAGCAAGGGCTTCAGGAACAGCGTCGAATCCACGAGTTGAATTCCTTCATCCTGCAAAACGCGGGCGACTCCGCCGATCAGCGCATCGGTGCTTTTCCGCGGCAACGAGAAAAGCAGTTTCGCAAGCTTCCAGTCCGGCCGGATCGCGCTAAAGATCTTATTGTGCTTCACTTGTCCTGCCATCACCGCTTGCGTCACACCCTCTTTGTGCATCAGGTCAATAGCTTTGCTTAATTCACCGAGGCTGACCCAGTGCAGCCGCTTTGCGCTTTTCTCCAACTCCGGCGAGGCCTCTTCCTTCAATGCAATCACTGCCATTTCAATTCCCTGGCTGCGCGCGCCTTCCAGCACTAGAAACGGGAATCGTCCGTTTCCGGCAATAAGTCCCCATCCTGTCGAGTTTGCGCTGTTATCCGGCATGAATAATTGGTGGGTGGTGGTTTTCTACTTCACGATTCCGCGTTCGGCGCTCTCGATAAATCGAATGAGCTCCTGAACATCATCGGAGCCGGCCAGCTTCGAACGCATTTCCGCGAGCGCTTGTGTTGTGTTCATCTTGGAGCGAGAGAGCAGCCGAAATGCGTGGTCCAGCGGTTGCAACCTCTCTTTGGAAAAGCCTTTGCGTTCCAGCCCGATCGAATTGGCGCCAAAACTTCTTGTCTCGCGCTCGGTCACAACGCGCGAAAACGGCGGAACGTCCTGGACAATCACCGTGCACGCACCGACATACGCATAACGCCCGACGCGACAAAATTGGTGCACGACCGAAAACGACCCGATCGTTGCGAAATCGTCCACGGCAACATGCCCCGCTAGCGTCGCGCCATTCACAAACAGCGTTTGATTGCCGATCTGGTCGTCGTGCCCAACATGCGAGTACGCCAGAAAGAAATTCTCGTTGCCGATCCGCGTTATGCCGCCGCCTTTTTTCGTCCCTCGGCTGACCGTCACGTATTCGCGGAAAATATTCCCGTCGCCCACCACCAGTTCGGTCCGCTCACCTTGAAAAGTGTAGTCCTGCGGGTCGCCGCCAACCGCGCAAAACGAATAAAACACATTGCTGCGCCCATATTTCGCAGGTCCGCCCACAGACGCATGCGGCTGAAGAACGCATCCCTCGCCAAGCTCCGCTCCATCGCCGACAACTGCGTAAGCCCCAACTTTAACGCCCGGGGCAAGCTTCGCTGTGGCTGACACGACGGCCTGCGGATGAATCTCCGGCTTGCTCATTTCGAGGGTTCTTCGGCCTTCGCGCCAAGCTCGCGGTCCACCATCTTGCACATCAGCGTCGCTTCCGCTGCCAATTGCCCATTCACTGTGGCCTTGCCTTCCAGCTTGCAAAAATCGCCGCGCCACGAAATCACTTTCACTTCCAGCCGCAGCTGGTCCCCGGGCACTACCGGACGCCGGAATCGCGCGCCATCCACCGCCACGAAATAGAGAAGTTTGTTATCGCGGTCCGGGATCTCCAGCAGAAGCAGCAACCCGCCGGTCTGCGCCATCGCTTCGATGATCAGCACGCCAGGCATAATGGGCTTGCCAGGAAAGTGCCCCTGAAAATGCGATTCATTGATAGTGACATTCTTCACGCCGACAATGTACTTTAGCCGCTCCATTTCTAGAATAGCGTCCACCATCAGAAACGGATAGCGGTGCGGCAATATCTTCTGGATTTCCACCACGTCGAGTATCATCACTGCTCTCCGTCGCGCCGCTCACTCACCCTGCGGCGCCTCGTTGAACTCCGGCAAACTTTCTATTATATGCGAACCCAAGCCTGCCGGGATACGCGCTCTTCCTCGGCAATGTCGGCAGACCCTGCTTGTGGCTTTTTCGCCGCCACCCAGTTTTGCGCTGGCAAAGTTGCTCCTGTGGGCCCTCGTTGTTAGCATGTCCCGGCCATGCCGGATACCAACTTCCCTAAGGAATTTCTGCGTCAGCTAAGACCTCGCCTGCCCGAGATGCTTTCAACACTCAAGCGCTTCGTCTGCGCCGAATCACCTAGCCTTGAAAAAGCTTTCGCCGACCGTTGCTGCACCATTCTCGACTCAGAATGGCGCAAGCGCGGCGCTCGCGTCGAGCGCATCGCCCAGAAGACTCGTGGCGACCAGCTTCGCATTACTTGGTGGCCGCACAAATCCCGCCCTGCCGGCCAATTCTTCGTCCTCGGCCATTACGACACCGTCTATGCCTCCGGCACTTTGGCCAAAATGCCCTGCCGCATCTCCCGCGGGAAAGCCTACGGCCCCGGCATTTTCGATATGAAAGCGGGCATCGTTCAGGCCCTCTTCGCGCTCGATACAATCCAGCGAACAAAGACTCCTCTGACGCACCGCCTGGTATTCCTGTGGACCTCTGATGAAGAGATTGGCAGCGATTGCTCTCGTAAAGTTATCGAATCCGAAGCCCGCCGCAGCGACGCCGTCTTTGTTCTTGAACCGTCCCTCGGTCCAAAAGGGTTGATCAAAACGGCACGCAAGGGCGTCGGTGAGGCTGAACTCATTATCCATGGCCGCGCTTCGCACGCAGGCCTCGCCCCGCAGGAAGGTATCAACGCAATCCACGAGCTGGCCGGCCAACTCGTCCGCATTAAGGAATGGAACCACCTCCGCAACGGGGTCAGCATCAACGCGGATGTCGTGGAAGGCGGTACTCGCGTCAACGTCATCGCCGAACGCGCTCGCGCCATTCTCGATCTTCGTGCTCTGCGCGTCTCCGATATGCGCCGCATCGAACGGCGTTTGCACGCTCTCCACCCAATTCTCCGGGGCGCGCGCCTCGAAATTCACGGCGGCTTCAATCGCCCGCCCCTCGAGCGCAAATCAAGCGCCGCGCTTTTCGCTAAAGCCAAGGCGCTTGCAGCTCAGATGGGTCTCTCTCTCGGTGAATGTACGGCAGGCGGCGGCTCCGACGGCAATCTCACCGCTGCGGTCGGCACTCCCACTCTGGACGGCCTCGGCGCCGTCGGCCACGGTGCTCACTCCTCAAACGAGCACATCTTCATCCACACCATGCCAGAACGCGCCGCTCTACTGGCCTCTCTGTTGCTGGCTTAGTATTTGGCTACCGGCAAAACCCTGCACAAGGAGCGTCCTGTAAAATAGAAGGATGAGCCGCCCCGCGCGCTGGGTTCTTGGCAGCTTTGCGTTTCTCTTCGCCGTCGTTTTTGCAACAGCCGTGAACAATTCTCCGGAGCCTTTCTTCATCTGGGCTTGCGCGGGATTTTGCTTGCTTATCTCCCTTGCGTGTTTTTCCAGCGTCGCTCGAACGCCCGCCCTACGAGTCATCGGCGCGACAGTATTCGGTATCTATGCGGCCGGCGCAGCCGCCGCGGCGGCCAAGCTGTCTCGATTGCCCTTCGATGGCCATCTTCATTGGAGTTGGGTGACTCAGATTCAGGGTCCGCTGGAGGGTTTGATTACGTTTGGTTTGCCTGGACTTTATGTCGCGATTAGCGGACGCTTTCCGCTTTGGAGCAAATTAGCGCCAGCATTTCTACAAGGGAAATATCGCGAGGACGCCGAACTCGATCGGCAGTTGGATAAATTGACTTGAGCTAGTTGCCGTAGGTTTTGCGCAAATATAGCGCCGTGGATTGCATCAAATCGTTGTAATCGCTGTGCAGCACTTGCCGTAGAGCTTCCTCCGTCGAAGTGCCGCTCGCAATAAGGTCAAGTATCCGCTCGACATCGCCCATGCCATCCGTCTGCACAATGTATTCAATGTTCGCCAGCGCCCAAGCATATGCATAAGCCGCCATGTCACCCGACAATCCCATCCATGATCCTTCAAGACTCCCCAACGAAGCCGCATGTCCCTGCTGATAGATCTGTGCGAGCGTGTCGGCTGTCTCGCCGCTCCGCTTTCCTTCCATCCACTGCGCCAGTCCTTCCTGAATCCAAGTAGGCGCATGGCCGCGCGTCTTTTGCCCCACAAAACTGTGTGTCAATTCGTGTTTCAAAACGCGCGACAGTTCCGGCGTCACGCCGCTCAGTCCCTGTACGGGTACGCGAATCCGCCCGTCGTTAAGCGCGCCAACCCATCCGGGCGCGCGCGTGATGTCGGCAAAGGCCTGCTGCGTATAGAGCACCACTCCGATGGAATCTGGGGGCGTAAAATCCAGTTCCGATTCAATTTCCGAAAAATGTGCCTCCAGCGTCCGAAGCACTTCGCGCGCCAGTTCCGGCTCCGCCGCTCCGCTGTAACGCAGCGTAAAGTGGCTGCTTTCGTTCTCCTTGTAGCTTTCCTCCTCCTGCTTGTCGCGCTGCGCCTTATCCAGAGCCGCCTGCACCTCCGAATCGGACCGCAACGCCAGCGCGCGCTTCCATTCCGCGACGGCTTGATCCATCTTATTCAGCCCGTAGTACGCCCAGCCGGCCAGCTTTGCCTCATCGGCGTTATCCGGCGCAACGCTCCGCGCTCGCCCCAGGTAATCCAGCGATTCCTTGTACTCGCTCCTCCGCAGATGTATGTACGCAACGTTCATCAGCAGCGCAGGCTCTTGTGGCGCATACGTGAGCGCCGTGCGCTCATCGGCCAACGCGTGTTCCATATCCCCGTGCGACAGCTCGAATTGCGCGGCCACGTGATGCGCAAGCGCCGCGCTTTGATTCGCGCGTTGGTCGCCGTCGCGCGCTGCTCCCTCGAGTTTCGCGATGTAGTCGCGGTCAATCGCTCCGTCGTGAACGGCGCCGCTCTCAATTTCCGAACCGCCGCTCGGTTCTCCCATCGTCGGCGGCGTAATCGCCAGACTCGAAGCTGCAGCGGCCGGAGAATTCCCCATCGGCACGTCGCCGCCTTTTTCAATGTGGTCAACTATGGACTTCGGCAGGCTTAACTCGCCCGAGGACGTCTCGTACGTCACTTTATCGCCCACCACTTTTGCGCTGATCGCCGAAATCCGACGCCCATTCTTGAGCACGATCTTATCCGCGTGCGCCGCACTCCCCGCAAATAGTAGAATCACCGCCAGCCATAAGATTCGCCGAACTGGAAACATTTGCCGCATCTCTCCATTTTAACCAGCTTCCCTTTCTGGACCTCCGCCGCCTTGTTTCGCGATGCCGAATGTGACTACACTTCTTCTATGCGGCCAGGGGTGGCACTGTACTTCTTGTTGTGCCTTCTGACGCCTGCTGTATGTCCCGCCGCTGAGCAATCCCCTCACGAACTCTACGACGCTCTCAACGCCCTCCACCTTGATCCCGCCGCCACCTACCAGATCGTTTCCGCCAATCGCATCGAACTTCGCCGCGGCGGCGTCGAGCTCTATTTCGAGGAGGGCAAACTCGCCTTTTTCGTTCCTAGCGACGGCCAGATTACGGGATTCGTCTTCTCCGGACGCGGCCACATCCTCGCGTTTCCCCGCGAGCCCGTAGAAAAACAGCAGATGGCTCGTTTTCTGGGCACTCCCGTACTCGATCAGGAATTCCTCAGCGCCTATGTGCGCTTCACGGATGATGCTGCCGCGGATCTCCTTCGCCAGTTCCATGCCGCTAACCTTACGCCGCAGTTGGATACCGCCTTTGCCAGCCTTTCAGATCCTTTTGTAGCTCAGTTCAATACTTCCCAATCCCTGCGCATTCTCGAAGATCGTCTCACGCAAAATCCAAAGCCCTACTTTTATGCTGCGCTCGAAGGCCTGGAAAGCGGCGCCTTCGACCTTCTCTATGATCCTCAACGCAGAGAGCAGGTTCTTCTCGGCCAGCGCCGTAAATCCGGCGACGTTCCCTACTACGACGTTTGGGCTTCCTACAGCGTCCCCGGCGTCGCTGCTCCGTCCATCGACTTCCACGCTCTCGACTACACCATCGCCACCACCGTCATGCCTGACAATTCTCTCGACGCCACCGCCTCCATCCACTTTCGCGCGGAAAACTCTGGAGAGCGTATCGTGACGTTTCAGCTTTCCCGCGCCCTTCACACTGACTCCGTTACCGGCGCCCAGGACAAGCCGCTCGCCTATTTCCAAAATGAAGGAATGAGTCTCCAGCAGCTCAGCGTCCGCGGCAACGATTATGTCCATGTCGTCCTGCCGTCGCCCTCCCAAAAAGGCCAGGAGTTTACCGTTCGTTTCCATTATCGCGGCAACGTTATCCGTGACGCGGGCAACGGCGTCCTATTCGTTGGCGCGCGTGAAAGCTGGTATCCGCACCTTGGCGATCAAGCCGATTTTGCTTCCTATGAGCTCAGTATGCGTTGGCCGCGCCATCTCAAGCTCGTCGCCACCGGTGCCAAAATCGATGAACAAACCGATGGGGATTTTCATGTAGGCCATTGGCGCAGCGTTCAGCCGCTCGCGATCGCCGGATTCAATCTCGGCGAATACGCTTCCACTTCCCTCACCGACGAAGCTCGCACCATCGATGTCTACGCAAATCGCCAGCTCGAACAAGCCCTCACAAATCGTCTGGACGCAAATAATCCCGATTCGCTACCCGCCATCGATGTTCCGTACGGCCTTCCCAACGCGCGCGGCCGCACCGCTTTGCAACTTCCGCCGCCCAGTCCCGCCGACACTCTGAAGCAGCTCGCCAAGGAAATCGATGCTTCCATTCGCTTCTACGAAACGTACAGCGGCCCATTTCCCTACCGCACGCTGAGCGTCTCTCAGATTCCCGGCACTTTCGGCCAGGGCTGGCCCGGCCTGCTTTATCTTTCGACCTACTCTTTTCTGACCCCTCAAGCGCAGCAACGCACGGGGCTTTCCTCCACCGGGCAGCAAGCCTTCACCGATATCGTCCCTTATCACGAAGCTGCGCATCAGTGGTGGGGCAACGTCGTGGGCTGGTCCAGTTACCGCGACCAGTGGATCGACGAAGCCATCGCCAACTATCTGGCACTGCTCTTCGCGGACAACAGAAAGCCCTCCGACCACGCGCTCCACGTTTGGCTCGATCGTTATCGCAAACAATTGAAAGAAAAAGTTCCCGGCTCGGACACGCCCGCGGACGAGATCGGAGCGCTGGCTCTTGGCAATCGGCTGAACTCCTCGCGCTCCCCCGCCGGCTTCGAAGACGTGATTTACAGCAAAGGCTCGTGGGTCATTCACATGCTTCGCGAAATGTTGCGTCAGCCCAGAGCCAAGGATCCCGACGAGCGTTTCGTGGCCTTGCTTCGTACGATTTCCTCGAAGTACGCCTACCGCGCCTTCTCCACCGAAGATCTGCAACACGAAGTCGAGGCCGTCATGACTCCTTCAATGGACCTCGAAGGTGGCCGCTCCATGGACTGGTTCTTCGAGCAGTGGGTCCGCGGCACCGGCATCCCGCACTTTCGCGTCGAATTTTCCGTTCATCACGCGGAAAAGGGCGACGTCCTCCGCGGAAAGCTCTTTCAGACTGATGTCCCGCACTATTTCATTACCAGCGTCCCGCTTTACGCCAGCACCGGCTCTGGCCATCTGGTCTTCCTCGGCGACGTCGTCGCCGCCGGCCCAGAGACTTCTTTCCGCTTCGTCACGCATGTCGTCCCGCGCAAACTAGTCGTCGACCCCCAAATGACTCTCCTCTGCACTTCGGAGTAGCCATCGGAATCACAATCAGCGAGCCTCCATCTCCACTCACAGCCCCAATCGTAGTATCTGGCGCGATAGTAATAGAGGCCGGTTTCGGCGTCTGATTCTCGCGCCGTGTACTGGAAGGGATTCGTTAGCGAACCAGATGCAGCAGTTTGCTTTCCGAAGGAATCGAAGGTATAGGTTTGCGCCAGCGCTCCGGCACCGCCACTCAACGAAGTGACCGAACCGAGGCCGTCTGCTTCGTAGTAGCTGGTCGTCGAACTGCGCAGCATGGCCAGCGGTTCGTCGATATTCAGCCCCTGCGAGTAGCGAGCGACGACTGTTCCTGAGGAATTCGTTTCCTCGATCAGATTATCGCCGTCGTATGGGCATTTAGTTCAAGTCTGAGGCTCAGTCAGGATGCCAGCCTTGGTCATTATCCTGGTCCGATAGTCCATTCGAAACCTACTTTGCTTCTACTTCGGAGTTTGGTGAAGCAACTGTTGCTCGAGCAGTGGGCTGTCCACGTTAAGCGCCGCTTTGCCGTCTGGTCCGAAAACGTAGCCATAGCCTCTTGGGTCCGCCGGCAAACGCTTTAACAGCCCCGCTTGCACCAACTCGCTCGTCCGTGCTGGGCGGTGGCCCGTCCGTTTTTGGTATTCATCGGCGAGCGCATCGAGTTGCCTGCAATCTTGCTCCACTTTCAAGAGCTGCAAATGCAGCAACGCGTTCCGCTTCACATCGGCGTCTTTCGTCGACTGATAGATCTCATTCCACAAAAAAACCGACGTCGAAAACGATTCGCCATCGGCAGCGATTTTGGCAGCCATCACCTTCATCCAGATCAGCGACTTCGGATTCTTGCTTCCTTCCTCAAACGCCTCCGAGGCTTTCGTGTAGTCCTTCAGTTCAAAATAGTAGATGAAGCCCAAATCCTCATAGAGCCGCCATTCATCAGGATTGGCTTTGATCCCGCGCTTCAGCAATTCGATCCCGCGCTGCGGCTCACCTGCACCTCGCGGTGCGGGCTCGCTCACAAATGTGGAGCCGAATCGGTAGGCCACCAGCAAGTTAGGATCGAGCGTCGTCGTAACGTCCAGTAGTGGCCAGAGCAGTTTCAGATTGGGATCGTGCGCCGCGCGCTTCGCGCCGTAGTATTGCACCGCGCGCGTCCAGTAAATGTCCGCCATCAGCGGGGCGTATTCCAGGCTCATCACCTTCACCAGCTTGCCCGAGCGCAGTGTCAATTCATCGCTCTCCTGATACAAGGCTGCTTTCTGGCTGTCAATTCCGTGCTGGAGCTTCCATACGCCGGAATATCCCAGCGCCAACAAAATCGGCAGCAGCCAGTACTTTAAGCTCTGGACACTCATTTCAAGTTCCGGCGTGAAAAAACAGCCGCCGCAATAAGCAGCACGATCGCGCAGTACAATCCGGCATATGCGGTATTTTGCAGAATCAATTCATGCGGAATGGATCTTCCGTGTGCCGCCGCAGCCATCACGTTGAAATTCTCGAAATTGGGCAGCAGGTAGGAAAGCGCCCGCCTGAGCGCTTCCATCGCCGGGCTCTCATCGGCAAAATGAAAAGTCCTCAATTCCTCGACGAACAGCCCCGCCACATAAAACGCCGACGTATACAAAATTGCCAGCAGCGGCGTCGAGAAACACGAGAAAAGCAGCGCCAGCGCCACCACCAGCATCAGCTTGAGCAAAATAAAATAAATGGCGACGAGCAGTACGGCATCCGCGCGCTCCAGATGATGCTTCACATAGAGCAGCGCCGCGAACAGCCCCACGGCCATCGCCAGCGTGTTCACCGCCAGCGTCAGTACCAGCCCGCCAAATTTCCCCAGCAGAAATTCCCAGCGCTGCACCGGCTTTGCCAGCAGCGCATACAGCGTACGCTTGTCCATCTCCTTATAGACAAGCCCCACGCCGATGAACACCGCGATCAGCAGCCCAATCACGGAGATGGCGCTCAAGCCCAGGCTCTTGATCACCATCTCTTCGATCCCGATTGAAATCTGCCCGACGAAAATCGCCGCCGCCATCATCAGCAACGCAAAAAACACCAGGTTGTACAGCACGCGGTCGCGCACCGCCTCGCGAAAGGTATTCAACGCGACCGCAGCGGCCCGTTTCATTTCCCGCTCACCTCGACTGCCGCTCCCTGCGCGCGGTCCGCTTCCACCAGGTGCATAAAATATTCCTCAAGCGTCGGCTTCACTTGCGCCACAGAAAGAATTTTCGCTCCCGCACCTCGAAGTTGTTCCAGCACCGCGTAAAGCTCATCTTCGGCAACGTGCATGCGATAACGGTCGCCGGTCCTGGTCGCCTTCGCGGCAATCGCCGCCACGTTCGAGCCACCGCCCGGCAGTTCAAAAAGAATTTCCATTCCTTGCGCCTTCATCCCCACGATTTCGGCCGGCGCCCCGACTCCGCGTAACTTCCCTCCCACGATCACTCCAACTCGATCGCAGAGCATCTCGGCATCCGACAATATATGCGTGGAGAACATCACCGTTCTCCCCTCCTTCTTCAATTCCAGAATAATGTCGCGCACTTCCCTCCGCCCAACTGGATCGAGCCCCGACATCGGCTCATCCAAAATCACGACTTTCGGTTCGTGTAAAATCGCCTGCGCCAGTCCCACGCGTTGCAGCATCCCTTTCGAATATTTGCGCAGTTGAATCTTCCCCGCCGTCTCCAGCCCCACTTTGTTCAGCATCCGCGCGATGCGTTCCTTCCGGTCCGCCGCGTTTAAGTCATGAAACCTCGCGAAGTAATCCAGCACTTCCGCGGCGGTCAAGTAGTCGTAGAAATACGGCTGCTCCGGCAGATAGCCGATGTCGCGGTGCATTTCGATGTCGGTGATAGATTTTCCGAGGATGCGCGCCGTCCCGGCTTCGGGAAAGATCAGCCCCATGAGCAGCTTGATGGTGGTGGATTTTCCGGCGCCATTTGGCCCGAGAAATCCAAACACCTCGCCGCTCTCGACCTGCATGGTCAAACCTTCCAGCGACCGCTTCTTCTTCAAGTGCAGGAAGCCGAACGGGTAGTCCTTGGTCAGATTCTCAATCTCAATTACTGCGCCGGGCATGCTCTCATTCTTCAAAAGCGCGGCCTTATCGTCAATCGGTCACAAGCAGCAATGTGCGTGGAAAGAGAATACTTAGTGCGAGGCAAAATAGAAATTAGTCCGCGTTTAGGCGTCGCTTCGTGTGCCGCCGATTTGCACCAGCTCCGCCTGCGGCACCGACGCCGGCGCCATCGGCTTCGGCTTCAAGGTTTGAGGTCCGCGCCAGTTATCGAGCATTCCCACTTGCTGCACGCACGACACCGTACACATCGGCGCGCAGTACTTTGTCGTGTAGTATTCGCGCTGGCGCATCTCGTCCGTGTATTGCGATAGCGGAATCCCCGGATACCCGCGTTGCTGCGAACACCAGTGCACCAGCCCGTCCTCGCAAATATATAAATACCGCGAGCCAGACCGGCATCGCCAGTCATGCTCTTTGCCGCGCGCCACGCTATGCTGAAAGTCATTGAATCTCGAAAACGACCGCTTCCCCAGCGTCATAATCTCTTCGAAAATTTCCTGCTCCCGCGGTCCCAGCGGCTTCAACTGCCCGTTGTGGTCATGAATGATTCCCACCGTGCTCGTAAATCCCAGCTCGACGGCCCGGTGCGCGATCTTCAGAGCGTCTTCGGGATCCTTCACTCCGCTGCCCAGCACCGAATTGATGTTCACCTGAAACACCGCAAACTCCGAAAGCCATTCCAGCCGCGTATCCAGCGTCTTCAAGCTCTTCTTCGACACTTCATCCGGCACCAGGTTATCGATGCTGATCTGAAGGTGTTCCAGCCCCGCCTCGTTCAACGAGCCGATGCGTTCCTTGCTCAGCAAGAACCCATTGGTGATCATTCCCGCGATCATTCCGCGTTTCCGGATGTGGCGGATCACCTCTTCCAGCTCTGGATGCATCAGCGGCTCGCCTCCGCTGATCGTTATGATCGAGGTGCCCATGTCCGCCAGAATGTCCAGCCGCCGCCGCATCTCCTCGAGCGGCACCGGCTTCGACACGCTGTCGTACTCGTTACAATAGCCGCAGTCCAGGTTGCAGCGGCGCATCGGGATGATGTGGACCAGGATTGGATGCTTCGTGGACGCCAACGCCTTCGCGATCATCCTCAACTCGCGCGCACGGGTACGCCGAAACCTCTGCCGCCTCGCGCGCAATACTTCCGCGCTAGCCTTCACAATTTTGGTTTCTGCTGGCATGAAACCTGCGAAATCCTCAAGGCCTTGATTATACACAACGTGCAGCCGCCAGCTCTGCGCAGCGCTTCCGATATTTCCAATCGACAACGCGTGCTCCTGCCCAACGGGTTCCAACTTTGCGGGAGCAGTCAAAATCGATTGCGAGTTGCTGGAGAAGAAGGGCTCCTCGTCGCGATACCCCTCGGAGCGCGAGTTTCTCGGCGGATTCGTGGTTAACAATAATTGGACCCCTCCCCCCGGGTTTTATGTAAGTGTTGATTTGAGGAGAGATAAAGTTCTTTAGAATGAACACTTGCAGAAGTGTTGTTTCTAAGGGGGTTAGGAAAGATATTATCGGACGCAGATTGAGGAAGTGTGGAGCCAAGTCGGGGAAAGTCCGGCAACGCGGATGATGCCGGCAAACCATATGGCATTATAACCTAATAGTAATAGATGTCAAGGGTTAATTATAAAACCTTTGTAAAGTGCGGGTTAGCAGCCGATTCGAATGGGCGTCGAGCGCAATGGATCCTTGTTTGTTTTGGTTCACGATGACTAAGCCACCGGATAACATCCTGGATTTGCCGCTCGAGGAGCGCGCACTAATGGCATTGAAAGGGGCTGTTGAGAAGGTCATCGAAGAACACATGCGAGTGGGATTGCCGATAAATATCTGGGGGGACGGCAAAGCTGTTGCGGTTCCGCCGCAGGAGTTGCAATCTCTGGCGCGGCCGTAATCCCGGGACGTTCCAGTCACTTTTCCATACTTCCTTCCATCATTACTTCGTCAGTTCTTTCGCTCCCTGCTAAAATCAGGTTCACCAGACCCAGGAGCCACTAATGTCCGAAGCCGCTGAAGCACTAAACACCGTCCCGACGCGCACCGAATCCGACTCGATGGGCAAAATCGACGTTCCCGCCGACCGCTACTACGGAGCGCAGACCGCGCGCTCGCTGATTCACTTCGCGATCGGCAAGGACACCATGCCGCCGGAGCTGATCCGCTCCTTTGGATTCCTTAAAAAAGCCGCGGCACTCGTCAATCAGGATCTCGGCAAACTCTCGGCGGAGAAAGCCGCGCTGATCGTCCAGGCCGCCGACGAGGTCATCTCGGGCAAGCTCGACGCCCACTTCCCCCTGCGCATCTGGCAAACGGGCAGCGGCACGCAAACCAACATGAACGTCAACGAGGTGATCTCCAACCGGGCCATCGAGATTTCAGGCGGAGTGATGGGCAGCAAGAAGCCCATCCATCCGAACGACGACGTCAACATGTCGCAGTCCTCGAACGACACGTTCCCGACGGCCATGAACATCGCCGCCGCCACGGAAACCAAGCTCTGCCTTCTGCCTGCGCTCAAGAAACTGCGCGACGCTCTGGACGCGAAGGCGCAGGAATTTGCCGACATCGTGAAAATCGGCCGGACGCATCTGCAGGACGCCACGCCGCTCACGCTCGGGCAGGAATTTTCCGGGTACGTCAACTTGCTGGACCGCGACGGCGGGCGCGTCGCGATGGCGCTCGATGGACTTTATGATCTGGCCATCGGCGGGACGGCTGTGGGAACGGGGCTAAATGCGCATCCCGAATTTGCCGAGCGTGCCGCGCGGAAGATCGCCGAGCTGACGCATCTGCCGTTTCGCTCGCATCCCAATAAATTTGCCGCGCTCAGCGCGCATGATGAACTGGTTTTCGCCAGCGGCGCGCTGAAAACGCTTGCGGCTTCGCTGATGAAAATCGCCAACGACATTCGCTGGCTGGCTTCCGGCCCGCGCTGCGGCCTCGGCGAACTGACGCTTCCCGAGAACGAGCCTGGCTCTTCGATCATGCCCGGGAAAGTGAATCCCACACAGGCCGAGGCGCTCACCATGGTCGCCGTGCAGGTGATGGGCAATGACGCGGCGATCGGATTTGCGGGCTCGCAAGGCAATTTCGAGCTAAACGTGTTCAAGCCGGTCATCATCTTCAACTATCTGCATTCGGTCGAGCTGCTCACCGACGCCATGACCAGCTTCGTGGACCACTGCGTTTCTGGGATCGAAGCCAATCGCGAGACGATTGATCGCTACGTCCACAATTCGCTGATGCTGGTCACCGCGCTTGCTCCCAAGATTGGCTACGACCAAGCGGCCCAAGTCGCCAAAGCCGCCCACAAATCGCATATCAGCCTCCGCGAAGCCGCGATCAAACTGGGCTTCGTCACCGCCGAAGAATTCGACGCCCTCGTCAAGCCCGAAGATATGACGCATCCATGAAAAGAGGGAGCGGGTGAATCCTATCCTTATCCTCGTGCCAGCGCTTATCGCTGCAATCGTGAGCATCTCCATCGTTTTCCTCGGCCGGCGTTCGGAGACGAGGAAACATCTTGAATCACTAAGGACAACAGCCTATGTGGATTTTGTTCGAGGCGTCGCGGGTTTGGCCGTTCTCCAGAAACACCCTGACGGGTCAAAAGAGGAATTTCTAAAAGGCAACGAGTTAATTATGGTCGTTGCCGATGCGAAGGCACGAATTGCGCTCTACGGGAGCAAGTCGGTTGTTTCTTCGTTGGCAAAGTTCCTGAGGGGCGGAGTGGTTCTAGATACTCCCGAGAGGGGCAGAGAGTTTACCGCTATCTGCCAGAAAATGAGGACTGACACACGGCCCAGGCTTGCGAATGTGACGGACGACGACGCCCATTTCTTGCTCTTCGGCTTGGACCTGGAAAGCTACCTAAATGGCGAGAGTGCTTCAAAGCTTGCCAATTTCGAGACAGCGGGCGAGTCAATGGGGCGTGTCTTTTGGTCAATATGGGATCGTGTGGAGTCAGTTTGGGAAGCATTTGGCCCAGTGTGGCGCATCGTTTGCATCTTCCTGTGGGCCGTCCTGTCTTGCTGGGCATTGTACGATTTGGCGAGGAGTAGTTCTCGCAGTTGGAAGCTTTTCGATTCGCTTTTCGGACTCGCGTTTGGCTTAGGTGGCGTAATCTACTGCGTCCGGTATTGGAAGAGCAGCAAAGGGAATTGAAGACCATAACACGGCCAGAATACGTCCGGGTGCCGAACCCATCGCTTTTACGGGTGCGGGTTTTGACGTCTGAAAGAGTTGGTGACCTCTGAAGGCAACGAAAAGAAAAAACAGGAGCAAGCTTGACCACGCCGTGGAACGCACTGCGGAAATCGTGATCGAGCATATGTCAACTCTACCGGTCGGAAGGGCCAAAGCCATGCGCGAAGAAATCCGTAGGCTGGCGGCTCGAGGCCCGGCGCTCAAAAATCGAAAGAAACGGAGCAATTGACTTGCGGACAAAATTGTTCGGGCTCGCACTCGTGATTCTAGTTACTTCACTGTCGCCAACAAATATGCGTGCGCAGGCGACGTACACTTTGAAGGCGACGCCGAAGACGGTGGAGTGGGGATATTACGACGCGAAGGCGACGCCGGTGCTGCGCATCAAGTCGGGCGATACGGTGGAGATTCAGACGCTGATCACTTCTAGCCCGAAGCGGCTCGAGGACGCGGGCGTGCCGCCGGAGCAGGTCGAGCAATCGCTGCGCGACATCACCGAGCAGGTGAAGGATAAAGGGCCGGGCGGGCACATTTTGACGGGACCGATTTATGTCGAGGGCGCGGAAATCGGCGACGTGCTGGAAGTGAAAATTCTGGCGATCAAGCTGGCGATTCCGTATGCGTACAACGCGTTCGGGCCGGGACGCGGCTACATCCCGGACGATTATCCCTACGCGAAAATGAAAATCATTCCTCTGGATGCGGAGCGCATGGTGGCGAACTTTGCGCCGGGCATCGAGATTCCGCTGCATCCCTTTTTCGGAAGCATGGGCGACGCGCCGCCGGAAAGCGCGGGCCGGTGGAATAGCGGGCCGCCGTGGGTCATGGGCGGCAATATGGACAACAAGGATTTGGTGGCGGGCACGACGCTCTACTTGCCCGTAAACGCGGCGGGCGCGCTCTTTGAAGTGGGCGACGGCCACGCCGGACAGGGCGACGGCGAAGTGGACATCACCGCGCTCGAAACTTCGCTCATCGGCACGTTTCAATTCATTGTGCGCAAGGACATGCACCTGAAATGGCCGCGCGCCGAAACGCCCACGTACTACATGACCATGGGCTTCAACGACAATTTGAATGCGTGCGCGACGCTGGCGCTGCGCGAGATGATTGATTTTTTGGTGACCGAGAAACACTTGTCGCGCGACGATGCGTATATGCTAGCAAGTGTGGCCGCCGATCTGCACATCACCGAACTGGTCGACGGCAACAAAGGCGTGCACATGATGATTCCGAAATCCATTTTCGTATCTTCGGCGGTTAAGAATTGATGAAGCAGCTCAGGACGGTTCTGTACAGCGGCATAATCGCATTTGCATGCGTCGTTGGTGCGGGCGCTGGGGCATCTGTGGGGGCACGATATATCATGCCCCCACATTCCAATGCAGCCGCGGAGGCGACACCGGCCGCGCAAACCATTAGCCCGGACTGGTGCAAGAATCTCCCTCGTCCCGAATATGCGAAACTAGAACGCGTTCTGCCACACGAACCGTGGTTTGAAGTGTACAAAGTCGCCTCCGGCGTGTTTGCCATTTACGAGCCGCACCAGGCCGAAGAAACCATCTCGTATCTCATCGTCGGCACAAAGCAGGCGCTGCTCTTCGACACCGGCATGGGCATCGCCGACATTCACAAAGTTGTGAGGCAATTGACCAGCCGCCCGCTCGTCGTGCTGAATTCACACACCCACAACGATCACGTCGGCGGCAATTCGTTGTTCAGCTTTATTTTCGGGATGGATACGCCATTCACGCGCGCCAGCGCCAAAGGCTCTCGCGAAGACGCGCAAGCGGAAATCGCACCAGGGATGATTTGCGGCGAGTTGCCGCGCGGCTTCAATCCCAAAACGTACGCCACAAAGCCGTGGCATGTTTCGCTGTGGGTACACGACGGCTTCAAGATCAGCCTCGGCCACGACCATGACGTGGAAATCATCGCCACGCCCGGACACACACCCGATTCCATCGCGCTGCTCGACATTGAAAACGGCCTTCTCTTCACTGGCGATACGTACTATCCCGGCCCCATCTGGCTTTTCCGCCCGGAAACGAATCTCGACGCCTACGTTGCCTCGGTGAAAAAACTCGCAGCGCTCGCGCCGCAGGTCAAACTCGTCCTCGGCGCGCACAATGTTCCCGTGGCCGATCCCAGCGTGCTGCCGAAGCTGGCCACCGCAATTGAAGATGTTCGCGCCGGAAAAGTCGAAGGCAAGCCGCTCGAGGGCGGGAAAGTTTCGTACACGACGAATGGGATTACGTTCCTTCTCCGCGCGGGGGCGGTCGAGGTAAAATGACTGCGTTCAAACACTGCCATGGGCTCTCGTTTCTCACGAATTCCTTCGCTTCTTCTCGCTGGTTCTATTCTGTTGCTCGGTCCCGCCGCGGCTCATTCGCAGAAAAAAAACAAGCATCCCAAAAAGGAAAAGGTCCAGATTGAAAATTATTACGGCGGCGTTTTTCTCGTCGGCGATGGCGGCATTCCCAGCGGCGCTTGCTTCCGCATCAACGGCCGCGTCACATCTGGAAATTTCTTTAACCAACTGAAATCCTACGACACCGACGAGGGAACCACATTCAAGCTCGGCTCAGAGGAAGTCACGAAGTTCCCCGACAGGATCGCGCTTACTCTGCTCATCCACGACGAACCCTGCTCCTACGGGCTACAGGCGGTAGGCACCGGCGTCTACCTCACGCAGGAAGCCATGAGCACCATGAAGCTTTCGCTCTACTGGAAACACGGTGTGGACATGCGTCCCGCGCAGAAGGTCTCGGTGGCGCATTTCTCGGTCGATCCCCTCGACACGTACACGGATACGAAGGCGACGGACTTGCCGCAGCGCTACCTGTGGTCCTACGAATTTGTGATTCCCAGCGCGGGGGTGCCGCTAACGGACAGCCTCGTGCTCATCTTTCGCACGTCCACCGGCCATATGGCCGCACGCGTCGCGGCGCGGTTGTGACTTCTGTAATTTGAAAGTGCGAGCCGTCCAAATTTGCGATAGCGAATTTGCTATCCCATCGAACTGACCTTTTCCGGCTCGATCTTATAAAGAACGCGCACTTCGCCGGGCTGGCGGAACGGATACACATCCTTACCAAGATATTTTTTGGCGAGCTTATTGATATGGTCGTCGGCGCCGTTCTGAGTGATTTCGACGACGCGCCCGCGGATTTCTAGATAGCGATACGGATTGGCGGGATCCTGCAGCGAGATGGAAACGCGTGGATCGCGGCGGATATTCTTGTCCTTCACGCGGCCGAGCGCCGAATTGATGCGCACGAACTTTCCGTCATAATCCACCCACACGGGGGTGACTTGCGGGCTGCCGTCCTTCATCAGCGTGCCGAGATTTCCGAACGCCGGTTTCTCCAAAAGATCCGCGTATTTCTCTGGAATATTTTCCGCCATGATTCCCTCCTGATGATTTTCATTCTCGCTAATGAGCATACAAACTCTAGCACGCGCGAACTCTGCGGCGCTGCTTCAACTTTAGCGAATTCAACGCACCGCGGCGGCGTTCACGCCAATTGCATTTCGGGAACGCGGCCTAACGACGTCAACGGCGCCCCAGTGAGCTTTTGCAGTTCTTCGATGGTCCAACCAGGCGCAATCTCGCGCAGCAGCAGCCCTTCCGGAGTAACGTCGATGACCGCGAGATCAGTGACGATCGTGTCGACACACGCCAACGCGGTCAGGGGATACGTGCACTGGAGCACAATTTTTGGCGCGCCTTCTCTGGTGGTGTGCTCCATACACACGATCAACCTTTTCGCGCCCGCCGTGATATCCATCGCGCCGCCAATTCCGCCGGAGCCTTTTGTACCGGGGATCTTCCAGTTTGCAAGGTCGCCTTTCTCGGAGACCTGAAATCCGCCGAGTACGGCCACGTCCAGATGGCCGCCGCGCGTCATGAGGTGCGCATCCGCCTGATGAAAGAAGGAAGCGCCGGGCATGAGCGTCACGGGCACCTTCATGGCGTCAACCAAATCGTAATCTTCTTCACCAGGCCTGGCGCGCCGGCCCATGCCGAGAATTCCATTCTCGCTGTGAAAGTAAACTTGAACATCTCTCGGAAGATGATCGGCGATGAGATTTGGAAGGCCCCAGCCGAGATTCACGTAGGCCCCGTCGGACAATTCCAGCGCGGCGCGCTGGGCGATTTGCTCCCGAGTCAGCCGCGGCTTATCCGCCATAGCGGATTCCTTTCGCCTGCACAATGCGGTGCACAAAAATTGCCGGAGTCACAACGTTCTGTGGCTCGATTGAGCCAACCGGCACAATCTCTTCGACTTCCACGATGGTCGTGGCCGCGGCCATGGCCATGATGGGATTGAAATTGCGCGCCGCCAAGCGGTACGTCAAATTGCCCAGCGCATCCGCTTTTTCTGCCTTGATAAAGGCGTAGTCCGCGGCGATCGGCATTTCCAGAATGCAGCGCTTCCCCTCGATGATGCGTTCTTCTTTCCCGATGGCGACCTCTGTTCCCACCCCCACAGTGGTGTAAAAACCCTGCAGGCCCGCCGCAGCCGCGCGCATCCGTTCGCAGAGAATCCCCTGCGGCACAAGTTCCAGCGTCACTCGTTTGTCAGCAAACTGCTCCTGAAAATAATTTGAGTGAGGACCCGGAAATGACGCAATCACGTGGCGAATCTGCCTATTCTTGAACATCAAACCCAACTCACCATCGCGGGTTCCGCAATTGTTGCTGATGGCAGTCACGTTTTTTGTGCCCTTGCGGACGAGCGCCTGAATAAGATTGTTGGGAAACCCGGCCCCGCCGAATCCGCCGAACATGATTCGGGCGCCGTCTCGAATATCGCCCACAGCCGAATCCAGGGTCGGATAGACCTTGTTTCGCATAGTTCGCCGTATCCTACCAGAGGCGGTGGCAACTCTGCAGGAGGAACTCCGCGGACGGGCCGAGCGAACGAAATCGGGGCTGGCACCGCGTGCCATGCGTCGTCTAACATAGGCTCCGGCCATGAAACGCGGAACTCTCATTCTACTTATCCTGCTGCTGATCGTCTGCTTCGGCATCGCAGTGATTGTTTCAATCCTTCACAACGGCCTCAGCGCTCGAGCGACGCCCTCGGCATTGGAAAAAATGATGGCACGCGACGCGCGGCATCTCGCCATTCCTGATTCCGCCAAGGCTCTTAAAAATCCTGTTGCGAACTCACCTGATAATCTGCGTGACGCCCGATTGCACTTTGCCGACCATTGCGCGACTTGCCATGGAAACGACGGCCGCGGCGATACGATGATCGGCCGGGGTCTCTATCCAAAACCGCCGGATTTGCGCCTGCCTGAAACGCAGAAGCTTTCCGACGGCGAGCTTTTCTGGGTCATCGAAAATGGTGTTCGATTTACGGGAATGCCTTCATTTTCGAATCCTGGTTCGGAAGATGACAGTTGGAAACTGGTGCATTTCATCCGCTATCTGCCTCAGTTGACGCTGAGCGAACAGATGGAAATGGAAAAATACAATCCGAAGGGACCTGAGGAACGGCAGGAAGAACAGCAGGAGGATGAGTTCTTGAATGGCGCAACTCCTGCGCCCAAATCGGAATCTCACCATCAGCATTAGTCTGAAAAGAGCCTGCTGAAGGCGGGAGAGTCGAGCCAAATTGGTTTCGGATGATGGTTGGAAGTTGGTGGAATAATTTCGGTGTTGAGATTGTTCCGGTCCGATTACCTGGAGATAAAAAATGAAACTGCGTTCTTTGGCGTTTCTTTTCTGTTTTGCATTCCTCGGCGCCGCGGGGTCGGCACATGGCGATTTCAAACATGTCATCGGCACGGTGGAAAAGATCAGTGCCGATTCCGTCACGGTGAAGACGGCCAATGGCAGTTCCGTCGAGGTCAAGCTCGTAGCCACGACCACTTTTGTGATGCGAAGCGGAGGCGTGGATAAGCCCGCGAAACTTGCGGACTTGGCTGTGGGCGACCGCGTGGTGATCCACGCCAAGCCGAAAGGCGGGGCGCTCGAAGCCGCGGAAGTGAGATTTTCCGCGCCTGCGGAGGCACCGGCAACTAACAAACCAAAATTCTGAGAATGCCTTGGTGCACGGCCGGCGCACCTTCATTCTTCGACAAAGTGGCACGAGTGCGTCTTCAGCACGAGCCACACCCGGCGTCCCACTGCCAACTCAAGTGTCCTCACAGCCCCCGGCGTCAGATGAACGACAAACTCCGCCCCGCAATCCACGCGAGCCCGAACCAGCGCAGCGCGAGATTCCATGGCCGTGAGGCGGCCCTCGATGACGTTGCGCGCGCTGAGATTTTCCGGCTTCGCTGTTGCCAGCAAAATGTCGCCGGCGCGAATGGCGACGTGAATCTTATCTCCCGGCTCCGCGTGGCCTAACGGGACTTCCAACTCGCAATCGCTGCCGCTGAGCCGCACGCGCATGACACCGTCCGCGTCGCGCAACTCGACGACTGTTCCGCCAAGCAAATTCTCGAAACCGGCAGCCTGTGCCAGCCGCTTACGGCGCGGGGCATCGAGCACTTCGATGGGCGTCCCTGCGCCCATGATGCGGCCGTGATCCATGGCGATCACGCGTTCGCCGAGCGCGTCAACTTCTTCGCGGCTGTGCGTCACGTACAGAATAGGAATGCTCTCCGCGGCATTCCAGGAGTGCAGATCATCGATGATGGCCTCCTTTAACGGAGCGTCAAGGCCAGTTAAGGGCTCGTCGAGAAGCAAGACACGCGGATTGGTGACCAGGGAGCGCGCCAGGGCGATTCTCTGCCGCTCTCCACCAGAAATCTCGCCGGGCTTGCGCGCGCGCAATTTATCGACACGGAAAGCTTCGAGGATTCCTGCCACGCGGGAGGAGCGTTCCTTCGCCGGCAAATGGTTTAGCCCATAGGCGACGTTCTGCTCCGCAGTGAGGTGGGGAAAAAGCGCCAGCGTTTGAAAAACGTAAGCAATACGGCGTGATTGTGGCGGACAGTTCACACCGTCGTCTGAATCGAACAGGACTTCATCGCCGGCCGCTATGCGCCCAACATCGGGCCGCTGCAATCCCGCGATGCAATCGAGCACTGTCGATTTTCCGGCACCAGATGGCCCGAAGAGAATCGTGATTCCCGGAGGGACTTGCATCGAGACTACCAGAACAAAAGGCGGCGAGCCGGGACGGCTGCGTTCCAGTCTGAACTGCGCGGAGAGCAGGTCCACAGCTACTTCGCCGCCCACGAGGTCCACAGACGGCGTCCGATCTGGCGGCCTATGCGGCGATTTACGGCGTAGACGACCGACAAAACGCTGAATGATATTGCGAGCAGCGCGAGGGACAGACGATTCGCTTCGGCATAGTTGAGCGACTGCACTTCATCGAAGATGGCGATGGAGACGGTACGCGTCACGCCTGCCAGATTTCCTCCAACCATGAGAACGACGCCGAACTCGCCCATGGTGTGCGCGAAGCTAAGAACCATCGCCGTGACGATGCCAGGTATCGACAGCGGGAGAATGATCCGCCAGAAGGTCTTGAGGCGGCCCACGCCGAGGACGGCCGATGCGTCGAGGAGTTTGTGATCGACGGATTCGAAAGAGGCGATCAGGGGCTGCACCGCGAAAGGAAAACTATAAAGCACGGAAGCAAGGACCAAGCCTTCAAAGGTAAACGCCAATCCATCTCCAAAAAGCGTCTCCCACAATTTTCCGAGCGGGCCGCGCGGACCCATTGCGAGAAGTACATAAAATCCGAGAACGGTAGGAGGCAGAACCAGCGGCAACGCCACGAGAGCTTCCAGCAAAAATTTACCGCGCCACTTCGAATACGCCAGCCAATAGGCGAGTGGCATGCCGATCGCCAGGAGGATTGCGGAAACATAGAGAGCGAGGCGGAGCGAAAGGAGCAGGGCGTCCATGATTATTCCTTCTGCAAACCCCCCGGCGCCGCGGCTGACGCGGCCGGGGAAATAAATCCGTAAAGCGCCAGCGTTTCGCGGCCGGCTTTGCTCGTTACAAATTGCATAAAGGCGCGCGCTTCACGCTGGTTTTTCGAGCCTTTCATCAGAATCGCGGCTTGTTCAATGGGCGGATGCAGGTCCGCGGGTATTTCCCAGCGCTTGCCTTGTTTCATTCCGGGCGAAACGGCTAGAGACAACGCAACAATTCCCGCCTGGGCGTTTCCGGACTGGACGAATTGCGCGGCCTGCGAAATGTTTTCCCCGTAAACCAATTTTGCTTTCACCCGCTCGTAGAGTCCTGCCTTTTCAAGTGCCGCTACGGCCGCTCGTCCATACGGAGCGTGGTCTGGGTTGGCGACAGCAATTTTTTGCACGCGCGAGTCGAGCAGTGCTGCCCATCCTTCGTGGGCGAGATCGATTTTCGTGTCCGCGGACATCCAGATCGCGATGCGTCCGACCGCGTATTCATAAAGAGTTCCGGGTTGAGCAATGCCCGCAGTTGCCAGTTTTTGCGGATAGGCGATATCAGCCGAGAAAAACAGATCGAAGGGCGCGCCGTTTTGCAGTTGCGAGAAAAAATTTCCACTAGAGCCGTAGGTCACATCCACCATCGTTCCGGCCTGCTTTTCAAACTGCCGAACTAGATCCGGCATCGCGAATTGCAGGTCCGCGGCAGCGGCAACGCGGATCACCCGTTCTTGTGCGTTTAGATTCGTCCCGAGGAGCAGCGCACATAGATTAACCGCAGCAAGCGGGCCGCGCCTTCGCGTTGATGTTCTTCTACGATTCACGAGTCACTTTTCATGAAGCACCGGGGAAGGCTTCTTTCACACGCGCAGGATCATCACTTCCGTCGACTTGATCAGCGCGGCTGCACGTTCGCCGGGTTTCAGCCGCATTTCTTTTGCGGCATCCGCGGTGATGATGGCGGTGATGTGCTGCTCGCCGATGGCCATCGTCACTTGCGCCAGCAAGCCGCTGTATTTCACGGCAATCACGCGCCCGATCAATTGATTACGGCCGCTGATCTTGCGAAAATTGCCGCGGCGCAGCCCGATTTCCCCACGATTCAACTGCTTCGGAAAAATACGGTCGATTTCGCTCTCCGGCACGCGGTGATGCCCGCCGGGCGTCTTCACCGTTTTGATTTTCCCCCGGTAGATCCATTGCTTCAGGGTGGGATAGCTGATTCCCAGAATTCTCGAAGCTTCCCGGGGCGGCAACAGGGCGGTTCGGTGCATGAAGCTCTCCGAAAGCACGGCGTTCTAATTCAACCAGAGAGAAACCGCTATTGTAGTACGATTTTATCCATTTTAATCCATAATTTTCCGTTTAGGCCAGGCGCCCTGCTTCTTGCTGTTTCAGCAACGGCAGGCGATTTGCCGTTTTCCAGTCCTCTCCGTTCGCGTAAACTCACAAATATTCGAGTCCCGGAACCTACTTGGGGAGCAAATCATGTCTCTCACGTCTGCAAATCTGGCCGCAGATGAAGTCCGTAAGGCCATCGAGCGATTCTGGAAGGCGTTTCTGGCTAAATCAGAAGAAGAGGTGAATGATTTTTACGCGGCCGGAAGCACGGTATTTCAGATCGCCATGGGCCGCAGCGAGCCGGGGCGTCTCGGGGCGATGCGCCGTTCCCGTGAGTATTTCAATTTGGACACGCGGATGGAGCTGAAGCTGAGCCCGATCGATATCGTTCTGTGCGGAAGCGACGCGGGGGTAGCAAGCTACACGTTTCAATTTCAGGCGACAGGCCGCGACCTCGGGGGCAAACGTGTGGCGGAGAAACTGGAGACGGTGCGGGCTACGCACGTGATGCACCGCGACACATCGGGCAAACTTCGCATCGTGCACGAACATTTCTCCGTCCCCGTTGCGTAGTCCCCAAATGAAAGATCGCTCCGCTCGATTAGTTCCTCAGCGGCTTGCCTGTCTTAAGGGTGTGTGCGATGCGCTCCTGGGTTTTCTTCTCGCCGCAGAGGGAGACGAAGGCCTCGCGTTCGAGATCCAGCACGTATTGCTCGCTCACGAATTGCGGCGACGTCAGTGGACCGCCGGCTAAAATATTCGCAAGCTTGCGGCCGACGTGCGCATCGTAATCCGTAATGTAGCCGCCGCGCTGCATCATGTGAATCACCAGCTTGGCGCCGGCTAAGAATTGTTCCCCGAGAACTTTGATCTGCGTGTTCTGCGCGCCTTCCTGCCAACTCGCGGCCGCCGGCTTGTAACCGCCGCGGACCAGCGCCAGCGCGGCCTCTTTTGCATCGCCGACCAGGCGATCGCGATTCATCGAAACTCCATCCTCGCGCCTCAAGAATCCCAGGCTGCGGCACTCTTCCGCACTCGTGCCCACTTTGGCCATGGCAATCGCTTCGAACACCGGCTTCATCGCGTGAAACAGATCCAAATCCTCGCCGCCCGCGTGTTCATTCGCACGGATAAGCATCTCCTTCGTTCCGCCGCCGCCAGGAATCAAGCCTACGCCGACCTCCACCAACCCGATGTACGCTTCTGCCGCAGCCTGGATTTTCGCCGCATGCAGGCTGATTTCGCAGCCGCCGCCGAGAGCCATTCCTTGCGGAGCCGCCACGACCGGCTTCGATGCATACTTCAGGCCAAGATTTATGTTTTGAAATTGCTTCACGGCCAGATGCAGCTCGTCCCACTCCTGCTCCTGCGCCGCGACCAGCATGAGCATCAAGTTGGCGCCCACTGAAAAATTCACGGCTTGGTTCGCGATCACCATCGCGTCAAAATCCGCGTTGAGCCGCTTCAACCCTTTGTGCAGCATGGCGATCAAGTCCGCGCCGATGGCGTTCATTTTGGCGTGAAACTCGCAGCACACCACGCCGTCGCCGAGATCGATCAGGCTCGCGCCGGAATTACGCTCGATCTCGCGGCCCGCTTCTTTTTGCGATTTCAGGATAATCACGCCCGCCGGCGTCTCGACGAGTTTGGCCGCGCCGCTCTTCACGTCGAAAACCGTGGTCTTTCCCTTCTCCGATTCGTAGAAACCTTTTCTTCCGCTGCCCAAGACCTTTTCCACCGATGGCGGCAGCGCGCGGCCTTCTTTCTGTATTTGCGCCGCGAACGCTTTCACGCCGATAGCGTCCATAATTTCGAACGGCCCCATCTCCCAAGCGAACCCCCATTGCATGGCGTGGTCCACGTCTACAACGCTCTCGGAAATTTCCGGCACGCGCCGCGCCGCGTACAGACACATCTCCGACAGCCCGCCCCAAATGAATTGCCGCGCTTTGTCGCCTTCCTGTCCTTCCAGCACCGGTCCGACCAGCGCGCGAAGCCGCTCTCGCGTGTCCTCAATCGCTTTGCCCATCTCGAGTGAAGCAAATTTAGCCTTCTGCCGCGGCCTGTACTCCATCGTTTTCAAGTCCAGTGTTAAAATTTCTTTTTCGCCGTCGCCTTTCACCTTCTTGTAAAAGCCCTGCCCCGTCTTGTCGCCGAGCCACCCCCGTCGCGCCATCTCTTCGATAATCGCCGGCACTTTGTACATTTCGTGCGACTCGTCGTTCGGCGCGGTTTCATAAATGTTTTTCACCACGTGCACCAGCACGTCTAGCCCGACGAGATCTGCGGTTCGAAACGTCGCCGACTTCGGCCAGCCGACCGCCGGCCCGGTGCACGCATCCACCTCTTCGACGGTCATCTCCAGTTTTTGCATCAGCCGGATTGCGTTCAGCATGGAGAAGGTTCCGATGCGGTTCGCGATGAAATTCGGCGTGTCTTTCGCGATAACCACGCCTTTGCCAAGCCTGCGGTCGCAAAATTCATCAAGCGCCTCGATCACTTCTCCCGAAGTCTTCGGCCCCGGAATCACTTCCACCAATTTCATGTAACGGGGTGGATTGAAAAAATGTGTTCCCGCCCAGTGCTGTTGGAACTCCTCGCTCATTCCCTCGGCAATCAAGTGCACGGGCAAGCCGGACGTGTTGGTCGTGACAATCGCGCCCGGTTTGCGGAATTGTGCTACGCGCGTCAGCAAGTTCCGTTTGATTTCGAGGTTTTCTGCGACGACTTCGATGATCCAGTCCGCTTCCGCGCATCGCGCCAAATCGTCTTCAAAATTCCCGATGGAAACTTTCTCGGCGAGTGCCGGAATGAAAAACGCCGCAGGCTTCGATTTTTTCGCCGCTTCGAGTCCCGCGCGCACAATCTTATTGCGCTCGGCGGCCGGCGCGTCAGGGGCCAAGCCCGGCGGAACAATGTCCAGCAAAATGCAGGGCAGCCCGGCATTCGCCAGATGCGCCGCAATACGCGAACCCATGGTACCCGCGCCCAACACCGCTGCTTTTTCGATTCGACGTTTCATGGCGACCTTTTCCAGAGCACTTCTATCAAATGCAGACGCGAGGACAGGTTACAAAACCGCCATCTCCCGGTCAAACGTACTATGGCCCCGGCACCTGCCCCGCGTTAAAGTAGATTGAGGATGAGTCCTCCGAAAGTGAAAGACGCCGTCGGCTGGCTTCAAACTGCGAGGGAAAAACTGCGCTCTCTCGCGCAGCCCGAGGAGAAAAAACCGGGAGAACGTCCTCACGTCGGGCTCGCGCTCGCGGGAGGTTTCGCGCGCGGCATCGCGCACATCGGTGTCCTGCGGGTTCTGCGCGAAGCCGGCATTCCCATCGATGTGGTCGCCGGCACCAGCGTGGGCGCGCTCATCGGCACGGCCTATTGCGCGGGTACGCCGCTCGAAGAGATGGAGCGCATCGGCGCAACCACTACCTTCACCGATTTCGGCCGCTGGACTCCTTCCTGGCTCGGCCTCGCCACCAACCAGCGCCTCGAAAAATATCTTGCACAGTTCACGCCTGCTAAAACTTTCGAAGAACTTTCCACGCCGCTCGCCATTGCCGCCACGGACATCAACGCGGGCATCTCCGTCTACTACACGCGCGGCCCCATCGCTCCCCCCTTGCGCGCTTCCTGTGCGTATCCCGGACTTTTCGTGCCGATACAGTTTGAGGGCCGGACTCTGGTGGACGGATTTCTCACTGCACCTCTTCCTCTCGAAGGCGCTTTGCTCCTCGGCGCGGACATTGTGATCGCCGTCTATCTCGAAGCCGGAAACATCGAACAGCCCCGCACCTTCACCGATGTCCTCAGCCGCTCCTTCACGATCATCCAGCGCCACACCGACATCTCCTGGCGTCAGCAAGCCGATGTCATTATCGAACCGGACGTCACGCCGTTCGTTTGGGATGACTTCACCAAGACGCCGGAAATGGTCGCCGCAGGGGAAGCTGCTGCTTTGGCTGCGCTGCCGCAGATTCGCGCCGCCATCAACGGCGAAAAACGCGATTCCGCCGCGTAACCCCGCGAGCAGCAGCCAGTTTTACCTGCGCCGCATCCGCAGGCCAGGAACTATTCCCGCGTCACTTTTACCACGACGGCTTCGCCCTCGCCTTTGCCCCTACCCGTGAGCCATGCGCCTAAGCCTTCGGCAAATCGTTCCGGCGTCAAACGGAAACTGGCTTCCACTGCACCGTCAGAGACAGGCAGCGTATCGTCAAAATCCGCGGAGTTCGTGAAATTCCGCATGCAAAATTGATCGAGCCATTCGAGGGGGCAGGCGCGGCTCTCGCCGTGAATCACCACATCCACTTTGAATTTTTGTGCGTACACGCCGCCATCATAACATTGTGCAGCGGCCGCGTTATTTGGCCGGACGAAAAGCTGCCTAGGAAATGCGCGGGCGCTTGACGCTGTGGGCGAGCCCGACCCGTTCGAGCGTCCAAATGAAGTACCACCCGATGTCTGTCTGCCACCAGCGCAGACCGAGTCGCGCGGAGCCCGCATGCGAGTGATGATTTGCGTGCCAATTTTCTCCCCAGGCCGTAATTTGGAATGGACCAAGCCACCAAACGTTCATGCTCGAATCTTCCACGCCCTCTTTGGCGTGCCCAAGATGCGTTAGGCTATTGACGAAGCATTGCATGTGCAGTGTGTAAACCAGTCGAATCGCTCCAATCCAGAAAAAACCCATCCACCCAAGTCCCAGCAGCAGTCCCGAGAAAATCGATAAAATAATCACTGGAGTTTCCAGTTTGCCCCACGCCGTGTACATGCCGCGAGTCAGTTCCGGCGCCCAGCGCTTCTTGTCCGCGGGGTTCGTCTGATACAGCCAGCGCAAATGCGCCCACCAGAATCCGCCTTGCTTGGGACTGGAAATGTCATCCGGCGTATCCGTCACGGAGTGATGCAACCGGTGATAAGCAACCCAGCTCGCCGGATGCCCTGACCCGTTAAAGACCGCCCAAAAGATGAGCGCCTGCTCGACGAATTTGTTGGTTTTCAGTGTTTTGTGCGCCAACATCCGGTGATAGCACACAGTGGTCCCAAGTCCGCCGAAAGCAATGAACAATATCGCCACACCGAGAACTTTCAAACTAGGCAGCGGGAACAGGATCAGTCCAACAACCGCCAACACGTGAATCAGAACGAGATATGCGAAGACGCCTTCCTTGCCGCGCACCGGCTTCCAAAATGGTCGTTCCCAGGGACGAACTTCCTGTGTGGCGGCTAGTTCCATGATCTCTCCGTCGATCGGTTCTGATGAGTGCGTGAGTGCCTGCAATGACGATCCCGCTAGGCAAGCACAAGATTATCATTGCTCAGGCGAGGGTAGCCTAAATCTGTTCGGAGCAGGACGCTAACTATGTAATAGTTTTGTCGCTGGTTCGGCGCTGTAACGGTGCACCTTCCGCCACGCGTCGGCGCTTCGCGTCAGATAAAAGAATTTCTGCGCAATCTCCGCCCGCGATGGTGCGCGCAATTGTGCGACTAGTGTGCTTTAAAGCCTGGAGCGAGCAAAGAAGGGCGGGGTGAGTGCAATTCGTGCTGTCGTTCCGCGCCGTAAACCAAAAAGATGAGACGAGCCTACCTCTGCAGATCCCGGAGCACATCGTTGAGCGCTCCAAGATCGGAATCAAGCCGGTAAAATCCTGGCTGCCAATGGCCATTCGTCTCTTCCGCTGCGAACCTGAGCACGGCGAAATCGTTCTCCGCCGTTTGGCCGTCTCCAAGGCTGGGGAATTTTTCTCCAAAGAACGTGACGGAATGCTCGCTCACTACTTTTTCGCATTCATTCACGGAAAGCACCGCTCTCAACATCCCCTGATTTTTCGCGTGTGGTTGGCAAAAGTAGAGGTTTGGCATACACGCGTATCATCGGCACAACGACGAAATACTTTAATAGTACGAAGGTCCTTTTCTTGAGGTAAAAATTACCCGAAAATCTTTGCTCTATACGAGTTCTTCTACTTTCTCCCCTGTTTTCGCCCCATTTTATGCGCGCATTGCCGCCACAAGGCGCTTAGTCGCGCTACAATTCCGCCACTGCTGTCAGGAGTGCACCCGTGCAGGACGAGCGCCGTCGAACCCCCAGATACCCGTTCAGCGGATCCGTCGAATTGATTCGGATCGGCGAAAAGGCGGGGATCAGCGCCAAGGTTACCGAACTGAGTCTCTACGGCTGCTACGTGGAGATGCCCGATCCTTTCCAAAAGGGCACCCAAATCATGTTAAAAATATACTCAAACGGAAAATTCCTCGAAACCCAGGGCATCGTTGTCTATTCTCACGAAACTCAAGGCATCGGCGTAAACTTCCAAAATGTGAACCCGCACTACTTGACCGTTTTGAAACAGTGGCTCATTGAAGCCGCTCATTTGAAGTTCGGCAAGAAGGACTGATCACCGTAAGTGGCGCTATTTTGGAGAGCGGGATCTCTGCTTCCCCTTTTCCGGACCGCGATGCGAAAAATGTGTATATTGCCAGCCCACGTGGCCAGCATAAAATTCGCTCCAGCGAGTACCGTCCAGGTGGAAAGGTACGGCCACAGATGCGGATCGCAGTCAGGCTGTTACCCCAATTTTCAAGGATTGCGTAAACTGCCTATGACAACGATCGGGAGCCAACAATGAAATTCGCAAGAATAGTGTTCTGGGTCGCGGGCATCTGGGGCCTGCTCGTCATCACGCCGCTCTATTTCATGTTCAACCTTATCGGCCGCCAGGATCCGCCCGCGATCACACATCCCGGCTTCTTCTACGGCTTCGTCGGATGCGCTCTCGCCTGGCAGGTCGCTTTCTGCGTCATCGCCACAAATCCCGTCCGCTTTCGCCCCCTGATGATCCCGAGTATCCTCGAAAAAGCCACCTACGCCATCGCCGTCTTCACACTCGTCCTTCAAAACCGCATGCACACTTCCGATCTCGTTTTCGCCTCCACCGATTCCCTCCTCGGCCTCCTCTTCCTCATCGCCTATTTCAAAACTCCGCGGCAGTAAGCCTTCAATCGCACCGGATTCACCGCCCTGAGGGCGGCTCGATGCCCTATACGCACGATTCGTTCGGCAATGTGACAAACTCCACGGGCACGCTTAGGAATCCATTCAGGTACACCGGCCGCGAGTTCGACTTGGAAACTGGCCTCTATTACTCTCGCGCCAGATACTACGGCGCGAATAGCTGAAAGTTTTTCTGTCACGTCAGAGTTGACCTAACTACTATGAAATGAGAGTTTTTCTGCCGCAAGCTGTGCAGAGCTTTTGCGGCGCGCGGAATTATCAGGCTTACATCCAGATTGCGAGATTCTCCGTACTTGGAGGAGAGGGCAAGCGATGTGCCCTGCCGGGGTCGTGAGGAATGCGACCAACCTCGTCCCCCGGCTTTGCTATTTTTTCGCTTGACGGCGGCTCGCGTTGGGAGGATACCAGAAGTACCACAGCCCCGGATTGAGGGACGGGGTTTCACGCCGGCTGCGCTTGCGCGGCCCTGCCCTCCCGCAACCTTTGGAGCAAATTTAGCAGGAGCTCGGTTCTATCTGTCGGAAATGAATGCGGGCCTCCGCAGATCCCCAACGCAACCCCGGATTGCGAAGGGACTTTGCGTGGATGGTTGCTTGGAAATCGTGTGGAGTTTTTCGCGCACGCGATCATTTCATGATTTTGAGTCACCATTCGCCCGCTTGCTGCGTCGAAGGTGAATTGGGAAGGTTTCGAGATGGCGAAGCAAAGCGAAGCGCGGGGGAATGACGCGGCGGGGCTAGCAATTCCGAGGAGCGGCCAGCAATTGCGAGGAGCGGCGCGCAATTCGAGTTTTTGAGCTTCACGGTGGGCAATCCGCCGGAAGGGCAGCAGTAGAATCAAATTCAACAGGAGGTCGGAGACAGAAATGACAAAGATGAATAAGTTCCTGATTACTGGCGCGGCGGTAGCGGGCTTGCTTGCGGGTACCGGCGCGGCCATTCAGGCTTCCACTCTGCTCACCGGGGCAAAGGCTTCGGCCACGGCCACGGCGCAGGACAAGGACCAGAAGGCTGACAAGAATGTGAAAGAAAAGCACGCTTGTAAGGGCCAAAATTCCTGCAAGGGCAAGGGCGGCTGCAAATCGAGCGACAACGGTTGCAAAGGCAAGAACTCTTGCAAGGGCAAGGGCGGCTGCGCGACCGACGGCTCGAAGCCACACAGCTAGAAAGGGAAGCCTGCGCAGAATCAGTTACCCGATTGCATCTATCGGCTGATGGAGGGCCGGTGTGCTTCACTGGCCCTTTCGTCTTTCTCTCTTGAGTCTTTCTACTTTTGTCCTTTCGCTTTAGACTTTTCATTGCGCGGAGAGGGAATGGCAGCGAATCGTTTTAATGGATTTACGGATTACGGCATCGGGATCGGATTGCGCGCGCCGCACTATCACCACATTTTGACGCGCAAGCCCGTCGTCGACTGGTTTGAGATTATTTCGGAAAATTTCATGATCGATGGCGGGCGGCCGCTGCACATCCTCGATCAAATTCTGGAGCAATACAAAGTCGTGCAGCACGGCGTTTCGATGTACTTCGGCTCGGCGGAAAAATTGAACCGCGAACACCTCCGCCGCCTGAAAGATCTGGCAAAGCGGACGAAAACGCCGTGGCTTTCGGATCATCTGTGCTGGGGCAGCGTTGACGGGCGCTACACGCACGATCTGCTTCCGATGCCCTACACGTTCGAGGCGGCGCGCGTCACCGCGCAAAAAGTGCGCGAAGTGCGAGACTTCGTGGAAGTTCCCGTGGTTGTGGAAAACGTGAGCAGCTACGCGGAATATCACGATTCGGAAATGACCGAATGGGAATTCCTGAACGAAGTTGTCGAGCGCGCGGACTGCGGCATTTTGCTCGATGTGAACAATATTTATGTGTCGTCGCAAAATCATAATTTCAACCCGCTCGATTACGTGAACAGCGTTCCGGCGGAACGCGTCGCGCAGATTCACATCGCGGGCCACTCGAAATACCGGAAGTACATTCTCGATACGCACGATCATCCGGTGATCGATCCCGTCTGGAAACTTTACGAGCGCGCGATTCACCGGGCCGGCCACACCGCGACGCTCCTCGAATGGGACGACAGCATTCCGTCGTTCCAGGAAGTGCACGACGAAGCGTTGAAGGCCAATAAGTTTTTGCGCTCCGCCGTGCTGGCGGAAGCGGTATGAACTTTTTCGTGCTAGCGGAGAATCCATGAAATTGTTGCAGCTCCAGCGGACGATGGCGCGGGCGGTGCTGCAGCCGCTGACGCCTTCCGAACACATGCAGCGGCGCGCGCCGGGCGGCGGCTCGATGAAACGGTACGCTTCGCGTTTCATCAAGCCGAACGACCGATTGACTTCGTTCGAGCGGCTGGAGATATACAACCGGCAGTACTGGTTTCGTGTGCTCTCCGCGCTCGGCGAAGATTTTCCCGGGTTGCAGGCCGTACTTGGCGCGCGGCGATTCGAGGCCATGGCCAAAGCGTATCTCGTCGCGAATCCTTCGAGTTCGTTCACGCTGCGCAATCTCGGCTCCCGGCTCCCGGAATGGCTGCAAAAAAATCCGAAATGGGCGTGGAAAAACAAAGCACTGGCGCTGGATATTGCGCGGCTGGAATGGGCAGACATCGAGGCGTTTGACGAAAAGGCCGAGTCGACTCTGTGCACGGAGGATATTTCGAGCGCCGACGGTGCAAAGTTGAAATTGACGCTGCAACCGTATGTCCGGCTGTTGAGTTTTCATTATCCGGTCGATGATCTCTTGCTCGAAGTGCGCAAGGAAGACGAAGATACGGATTTCGCGAGCAACACGTTTGCGGAACATCGAAAGCGCAAGCGAGTTCGCGCGGTGGCGAAATTGAAACCGGCACAGATTTTCCTGGCCGTGCACCGCATCGACTATTCCGTTTATTTCCGGCGCCTGGATCCGGAGGAATACACGATTTTGACAGCGCTGCGAGATGGAAAAACGCTGAGCGCGGCGGTAGAAGGCGCTCTCCGCAAGAGCGCGATTCCGGCCGGGGAACGGCCAGTGCAAGTGCAATCATGGTTTCAGACCTGGGCCGCGCTGGGATGGTTCTGCCGGCCTGAGAAAAAACGCGCGGCGAGCTGAAATTTGCTGTAGAGTGGCGCATCCAAATCCGGCGCGTTCCGTAACAACTCTTGCGACTAATTTTTCTGGAGCGAAGCTCTTGACGAGTGCTCTCTCATGAACAAACTGCTCACGACTTTGCACACCTGGCACGGTAAGTTTTTTCATTTCGTCGACTATCTCCAGCACCCATTCCTGCTGTTCGTGCGTCTCTACTGGGGCATCCAACTGATGCAAAGCGGGTGGGGCAAACTGCACCACCTCGATAAAGTAACGGATTATTTCACGTCGCTGGGCTTGGCGATGCCGCACCAGATGGCGTTTTTTATTTCCTGCGTGGAGCTTTTCGGGGGGCTTTTCCTGGCGTTGGGCTTGCTCTCGCGCCTCACTTCCCTGGTGCTGACTGTCAATTTGTTCATGGCTTACGTCATCGGCGACCGCGAAGCGCTGCTTTCCATTTTTTCGGATCCGGACAAGTTCGCTGCGGCGGCGCCTTATGTTTTCCTCGTGGCCGCGCTGATCATTTTGCTTGCCGGGCCAGGGATTTTTTCGCTGGACGCACTGGCCGATAAGTTTTTCTGGAAAACCGCGCCGCAAACGAAAACCGCCGCGTAAATTTGTGCGCAGATCGTTCACGCTAAATTCCCGCGATTGAGATAGGATGGATTCCGGGCACAGATCATCCGGATGGAATCTACCCTTGGTTTCCGCGAGCGTTCGTACAAATTCGAGTCCTTCCTTTTGTTGTTTCTTTCCCTGCTTCTCCTGCTTTATCCCATTTCGACCGAGGCGGCTGACGTGACTTCGACGCTGATGATCGGCGGTTCGAGAATCGATGTGACCATCGACGAGAGGGATGCGCCGCTGCCGCAAGCGGAAGTGATGAAGTGGGTGAAAAACGCAGCGGAATCCGTCGCGACTTATTACGGGCACTTCCCTGTTCCTCATCTGACGCTCCGAGTGGTTTCGTTTGAGGGCAGCGGAGTGCGCCACGGAACGACGTGGGGCAAGGGCGGCGGATTGATCCGGATTTTTGCAGGGAGTAAGACGACTGCCGAATATTTTGCGGACGACTGGATGCTGACGCACGAAATGGTGCATCTGGCGTTCCCCTCGATGATGGGAGATGAGCACCACTGGATCGAAGAGGGTTCGGCGGTGTACGTCGAGCCGATCGCGCGGATTCGCGCGGGCCATTGGACGGCGCTGCAAATGTGGCACGACCTGGTGCGCGACATGCCGAAGGGCGAACCGCAAGCAGGCGACGAGGGTTTGGACCACACGCACACGTGGGGAAGAACGTATTGGGGCGGGGCGCTTTTTTGTTTTGTGGCGGACGTGGAGATCCGCAAGCAGACGAAGAATAAAAAGGGATTGGAAGATGCGCTGCGCGGTGTGCTGAATGCTGGCGGGGATATTCGCGTGGACTGGGATTTGGATAAGGCGCTGAAAGTTGGAGACCAGGCGGTCGGGCTGGACGTGCTGGAAAAATTGTATGCGGAGTGGAAAGACAAACCGGTGCAAGTGGATCTGCCGGCGATATGGAAAGAGTTGGGCGTGGAAGTGGGGCCGGACAGCGCGACCGTGACCTTGAACAATGATGCGCCGATGGCGGCGCTTCGCCGTGCGATCGAGATGGGCACACCTGCCGGCAAGTCCGCTGGGCAGGCAAGCGATGGCACGTCGCCGTCGAAGAAAGAGCCGGGCGCAACCGCGGCACGGCCTTTGGCGGTGTTCGTCGGAAGGACGGCGAGGTCGAGCTGACGAAACGTACCCTGGCCCCGGGGGTGTCCAGAGAATCGTGAGTAAGCCCATGAAAGGAAGAGAGTTGTTGGATTTCCCGTGTGTTCTCTGAGGGAGGGGTATGCGAGCGGAAGGTGCGCTGGAGCGACGAGTACACGCCACCCCGGTGTTTTCTGCAAAGAGTGCGCAAGAGCTTGAAACGATTGGAGATAGCGTTTTGCACGATGCAAAAGAGTGCGTAAGAGTATGAAAACAAAGGAACACTAAAGTCCTTGGAATGATATTGATGTGGACTCTTGCGGAGAGAGCGGTTCAGGGCTGAAAGTGCAAGGTCAAAAGAGGCGGAAGAGGATAACGCGGAGGGGCAGAGGACGCGGAGATTTCGCAGGGGGGTTGGAGCTGCGTTGCGGGGCTGGCGACTGAATATCACAACCCATGTTACCCGATACGGTAATGTCCTGTCAAGTGTTTACTTTAATGCTATTCGAATCGTCTGTGGAAAACTCAAGAAGGAACAAGGGCTGCGCACGCAAGCACGGCGTGTGGAGCATCGAGTTTGTAACTAGGGGTATCTTGGTGGCGTCTATCTAAGCAGTTCCTAGCGGGCTGCGAATCCATAGCGCGCTGCCGCAAGGATCGGTCGGCTCTCGCTCGAACAAAAGGAGGGTACGCCCATGAACTTGCGTCTCGGACTTTTTGTTCCGGTCCTCTTGTTGTGCGCGCCTCAAATTTCATCTAGGCAGAGTCATTCGGTCGACCATCAAGGAGACCGAATCTATCTTGACGTGGAGGTTGGTCACAAGTCTGGCCCGCCGGTGAAAGGGCTTCAGCAGTCGGACTTCACCATTCTCGATAACGATGTGCCGCAAACCATCACGTCGTTCGAGGCTGTCGATGGAAAGCAGGCTCACATCGAGGTGATCTTAGTTTTTGATGCCGTGAACATCGGCTCTCCTGCGGTGGCCAACGCGTACGAAGAAATCAAAAAATTCCTGAAGTCAGACCGAGGCCGTCTGGCCTATCCCACTGCGGTCGCAATCATTACGGATACGGGACTCGAGACTCCGCTGCAGTTTTCACAGGATGGAAACGCTATCAGCGCGACCCTTGGTAAGCGCGCGATTGCCGCCCCCGGCACCTCCGCCGCCGCTCGTTTTGAGATTTCGTTTCGAGCCTTTGGGCAGATTCTGGCGGCCGAACGCGAGAAACCTGGACGCAAAATCATCCTTTGGGTGTCCGCAGGATGGCCGCCACTGGCCGGTTTGGAGAACGAGCACGGCGCAAAGCTCCGACAATTGCAACAAGAAGTGTTCGCCAACGTCGTTGAGGTCTCGACGCAGCTCCGAGAGAGCCAGGCCACCGTCTTCAGTTTGGACCCTTCTGCTCTGGGCGACCTGGACATGGGCATGTCTCTTGACATGAGCCCTACTACGGGCATGCCTAGTCACGTGAGGCGCTCCGATAAGAACGTCTACGTAGCGGGGGCCGAGAAGGCCAGTGAGGTCGGACCAGGAGACTTAACGCTTGAGACAATCGCCACGCAGAGCGGCGGTCTTGTGCTCAACCCAGGCAACGACCTCGCTGCGGCGTTGCAAAAATGCGCTGCTGATGCGGAAACTTACTACAAGATCTCTTTCGATCCAGTCATCTCCGATCAACCTAACGAATACCATCGTCTAGAAATCCGCGTCGCAAAGCTTGGCCTGACCGCAAGCACTCGAGAAGGGTATTATTCGCGACCTCGGACGGCGGAGAAGTTTGCGGCTGAGTCTGGGAGTGGCGCCCCATCGGGCGGGAGCGATCAATCCTTTTATGCGAATACGCATCCATACATTGATCTGCCGCTGGCGCAACTGATTGAACGAATTCCAGAACTGAAGACGATTCAGCCTGCACCAGATCAACAGGAGCTACCACTGATCTTGGAGAAGCTGGGCCGGAGCGTGGACGATTTCGCCAGCAACATCGGTGACCTTATCGCTCACGAGGAGATTACTCAAGAGAGGCTAAATGCAAAGGGAAAAATCAAAGCGAAGGAGCGCGTTCAAGACAGTTATTTGATCCTTCATCACGGCTACGCATGGGGAGCAAGTTCGGAATATCGAATGGACAACAAAGGGAATCGCCTGGGGCAGATAGGCCTGGATAAGGGATATTTGGTCACTTCAGGCTATGCCTTGAGCTCTATTAGTTTTTCTACGGCCGTCCAGTCGCAGTCGAGGTTCCGCTACCTTGGCGAGGAGATGATTGGATCACGAGACACGTACGTCTTGGGGTTTGCTCAGAAGCCTGGCGAAGCCACTTTTCTGGTCACGATGAGGGGAACCGGAGGGGCCGATGTGGATGTTCTGACGCAGGGAATCTTGTGGGTGGACAAGAATAACTTTCAAATCATCCAAATGCGGAGCGATCTACTCGCGCCGAACAAGGAAATTCAACTCGATCAGCTGACCCAAGAAGTGACGTTCGGCGAAGTGCAACTTAAGGACCTACCAAATCCTTTGCGGCTGCCCAGCGATGTAGATGTATTCATGGAAATTGAAAGGCACAAATACCGGAATGTGCACCACTACACAAACTATCGACGCTATCGGGTCTCGGTAAAGATAGGCGATTCGCAATAACGTTTGTCACGTGATGACAAATTGGGGGGCGGGGGCGTTAGGCGACTTTGCGGGCGGATTTTTCCAGGAGTTCGTGGATTAGGGTTTGGTAGGGCTTGGATTGTTTGGCGGCCATGCGGCGGAGCTGGCGGAGAAGTTTTGGGGCGATGCGGATGGCGATGAGCTGTTTGGCATTGCCGGTGACGGGCCGGCCGACGCGGCGCGCGCGGCGGAGTTCGGCACCGGTCGATGCGGGGATGTCCGAGAGATCGAGCTTGCTATCCGGCGTAGGCTTTGCGCTCTTTGAGCGTCGCCTGGCGAGCGCTGATGATGCGAATGAGTTCCTGGCCATGTTTTAACCTCCGCTGCGTGTATACAACGATGAGAATCCTGCCCGCGAGCGACGAGCCGAGGCGCTTGTCACGCAGCTCGGAGTAGGACTGCTCGGGATCGTCCCAATCGAGCGCTTCTGGGTCAACGAAAACGGTGGCGGCTTCCTCGAAGGAGACGCCGTGCTTCTTGAGATTACTCAGGGCCTTGTGGGCGTCCCAAGAGAACACATTACTGTATATACGCTAATTAAGACGGATTGTAAATAAGAAATTGGGAGCTAGTTGGAGAGGCAGACCTGGCTGGTGACGTAGGAGGTGGAGTTAGCAGCAGCGGGATTGGCGGGGTCGAAGGGGATGTGGAGGAGATAGCCGGATTCGGTTTTATCCAGTTTGAGACCTGCGGCATGGAGATTGGGAAGAGTGGACATGAACTGGAGCGGGTAGGTGCGGCCGGCTAGTCCGGCGAGGGTCAACTGAAGAAGGCATTGGGAGGTTTGCGAGGCGGAGGAATTGGATTGACTGGATTGGACGTCGAGAATTTTCAGGGACGAGGTGCGGTCGCCGAGTTGAGGATGCGGCGCGGGCGGGACGATGGCGATGCCGCCGTCGTATTCGACGGCGAGAGTGAGTTGCTGCGAGGCGCGAAGGATTGCGGGTGCGGTTTCGATGCGGAGAAAGCTGCCAAAATCGTGGATCGAGAACTTGACGGGCCTGCCATCGAGGCGAACGCTCTTTACGCGGGCGGCCGCCGGAATAGAGGGAGCGAGCGTTGCGTTGATGGGGGAATTTCCTTCGTAGGCAAGGCGGAGAGTGGTTTCCGACGGACGCTGGAGGATTTCGCCGGAGAGATGGCCGTCGCCGATAGCGTAACGCTGGAAGCGGAGGAAGGGCCAGTCCGCGGGAAGATTCGGCGAGATCGAAATTTGAAGGGCGCTATCGCGGCCGCTGGACGGTCCCGCCATTTCCAAACCAAGCACGCCGCGGACCGCGGGAAGAATTACGCCGTCGGACGAAAATAATTGATGGGGGACGGCGAATTCGCCGGGAAGATAGCGGTCGCCATTCATCAGCTCGGGAACGCCGCCGGGGGAGGAGAGTCCGGTGAGCCGCGCGACGCTGCTCCAGATGGAAAAAGCGGAAAGAGGAAGGCCGCGGCGATACTGCGCCCACGCTGCAAAGCCGCTCATGAAAGGCCAGGCGGTGCCGTTGTTGTAGCTCAGGGGATCGTATAGGGGATCACTGTTGGAGAGCCAGCGGACGCCCCAATCGGTGGCTAGTTCGGGCCTCGAAAAAACGGAAGCCGCGGAAGAGGCTTTCTCCGGGTCGAGCTGATCGGAGAGCGCGAGAAGTACGCCGGGCCAGACGCCGAGGAGATCGCTGCGATGGCCGTCGGCGGAGACGCCAAAGGAGAAAGCGTGCTGCTGCGGATCCCACCAATTTTTTTCGAGCGAGTCGCGAGCTTTTGCGGCGCGAGAGGCGGCGTCTTCGGAGAGGGATTTTTCTCCCTTGGCTGAGGCCATGGGAGCGATGGCTTCAAGCGCGCCGACCCAAAAACCTTCGAGATAGATATCCTTTACAACTTTTCCGCGGAGGACGCCGACTTCAACGGCGGCGAGGCCTGCTTTCGTGTTGTCCATGAGGCCGTCATCGGGAGTGACAGTCGAAAGGCAATAGGCGTAGGCATGCTGGATAGAGGGCCAAAATTCATCCAGGAATTTTGCATCGCCGGTGCGGCGCCAATACTGGCCAAGGGAGTAGAGATACATCGGAGTGCTGTCGGCGTGGTAGTAGGCGTAATGAAATTTTCCAAACCAATCGAGAAGATCAACGCTCTGGGTCATTTCGTGCATGATTTTGCCGTCGGCGCGCTGGCGGGCTTTCAAGAAGCGGAGCGCCTGAAGGGCGCCGGCGAGGTCGCCGGAATCTTCGAGGGCCCAAGAGGACATCATGGCGTCGCCGCCGAACCACCAATCAAAGCCAGGACGTTCGCCTACGCCCGAGGGGCCGTAACCGGCGATCAATCCGCAGCCATAATGCGGATGGCAGACCCAGCCGGAATCGAGAGAGAGTTTTGACCAGAGGAAATCCTGATTGAGCTGGGGATCAGGAGATTCGAAAGAGAGAGTGCGACCGAGATATTCGCGGAAGTGATTGACCCGCTGTTCGAAAAGCGCAGAGTTGCGGGAGAGAACGTCGTGATAGATGGAGCTGGCTTTCGCTTCGTTCTCCATACTGAGAGCCATGACGAGGGGAGGAAGCGCGGAGCGAGAGCCCGCGGGATTGAAGCGCATTCGGAGAAGCATTTCGCCGGCGGCGAGCTGATGATCGGTGACCTCGCTGTAGGCGCTGACAGCGGGCGAGCCGACGAGAGCCGTGGGGCCTTCGGTGGCATCGGTTAGAACGAGGGTCTTTTCTTGAGCGAGCCAGGAGCTGTGCTGGCCGCCGAAGCTGGCGGGCCACATGGGCTTGAAGTCGGGGACGAACGCGGCGGTGATTTCGAGGGGCTTGGGGGAATCCACTTCGAACGAGATGACGACGGCGGGCTCGTCGAGAGGCGTCCAGATGACCTCGCGGACGGAAAAAGTGGGATGAACGTAGACAAGAGTGGTGGATTCGGGACGGGTGACGACTTGACGGAGGAGAGTTTCGGCGCGGAGCGGCTCGAGTTGGCCTTCCTGCTGAAATTCGAGGCGAAAATTGTGGAGGAGTTTTATGGGATAAATCCACGCTTCGAACTGGCCGTCCTCGCGGCCGAATGCCGCGGACTTGCGGCCGGTGACATCGAAAAAGCGAAGAGGTTGTGGCGAATCGCGCAGGACGACGCCGGTTTCGGGGAGGTCGCCTGGATGCGACGGTTGCTGAGCAAGAAGCGGGGCCGCTAGAGGAAGGACAAGCAGAAGTTGTATAGGTGCAAATAAGCGGCGCATCGCTAGGTTACTTGGCGGAGCGGCGAAGCGGAATGTTCACGGGAGGAGTGTCCTCGTTTTCGAACTCCTCGGGGCCGGGATGGACGGCGTGGAATTCGGGGCGGGATTCGAGGAGGCGGACGCAGCGATTCCATCGGAGGATGCTGTCGTCATTGCCGGCAGGACGGATTTTTTCGGCTTCGGCGAAGCAGCGCATGGCTTCTTCGACGAGCGGAAGGAGGATGTGGGCGGAGCAGCCGGAATGGAGCTGGGCTTTGGCGCGGCGTTCGTGGAGAAGGCCCATGTAGTAGTTGCGCTCGTAAGTATCGCGGAGAGATTGGAAGAGGGATTGGGCTTCAGCATAGCGATCGGAAGTAGTGCCGGTGAATTGATCGGTAATGGCGAGGCCTAACATGCGAGTGGCAAGCTGATGATTGGAGTCGATGGCGAGGATGTCGCGGCAGATGGATTCGGCTTCTTCAGGTTCATGGAGATAGCGGTAGAGCTCGGCTTTGGCGATGGCTTCGGGGATGCCGGGTTTGGAGATGGATTTTAGCTGGTGCGGCATGTGGCCTCCTTGGTGCGGGGAGAAAAGTGGACAGGCTGAAGCCTGTGCCACTGGGATTATGCTACGAGCCGCGGAACATGCGGAAGAGCATGGTGAGCGGATCGTAGAAGCGGTCGACGACGCGCTCCTTGAGCGGGATGATGGCGTTGTCGGTGATGTGAATTTCTTCGGGGCAGACTTCGGTGCAGCATTTGGTGATGTTGCAGAGGCCGATGCCGAGGTCGTTTTTGAGGAGAGCGGCGCGGTCGAGAGTGTCGAGCGGATGCATTTCGAGGCTGGCAACGCGAACGAAAAAGCGCGGGCCACCGAAAGTTTTCTTGGCGTCGTGTTCGCGGAGGACGTGGCAGACGTTCTGGCAGAGGAAGCATTCGATGCACTTGCGGAATTCCTGGCCGCGGTCGACGTCAAGCTGGGACATTTTCCAGTCGGTGCCGGGCTTTGGCTGGAAGGCGGGGATTTTTTTGTTGACGGCGTAGTTCCAGGAGACGTCGGTGACGAGATCCTTGATGCGGGGAAAAGATTTCATGGGCATGACCGTGATGGGCTGATCCTTTGGGAGATCGTCCATGCGCGTCTTGCAAGTGAGGCGCGGGCGGCCATTTACTTCGGCCGAGCAGGAGCCGCACTTGCCGGCTTTGCAGTTCCAGCGGACGGCAAGATCCGGAGCCTGATGGCCCTGGATGTAGTGGAGAGCGTCGAGGACGACCATGCCGGGAGCGACAGGAACCTGGAAATCGACGGATTGGCCGCCTGCGGGGCCTTCGCCGCGGAAAATTCTCAGAGTTGCCTCGCTCATCGTGGCGCTCCCTGCTGCGATTGACTCTTCATTCGTTGTCCTCTATTTGTCCTCAGCAAGAATCTGCTTCAGATCGCCGGGCATTTCGTCGACGGGAATTTCACGGCGCGTCATCTTGGCGCCTTCGCGGACGATGACGTTGTGTTTTTTCTCCCAGACGGGATCGTAATTCGGGAAGTCGATGCGGCTGTGCGCGCCGCGGCTTTCGGTGCGGGCGAGCGCGCTGAGAGCGACGGCTTCGGAAATGGTGAGCATGGAGTTGAGTTCACGCGTGAGGTGCCAGCCGGGATTGAAAAGGCGCGAGCCTTCGACGCTGGCTTTCGCGGCGCGCGCTTTCAATTCTTCGAGCTCGGCGAAGGCCTTCTTCAAGTCTTCGTCGGTGCGGAAAATGCCGACGAGGCTCTGCATGACTTTTTGCAAATCACGCTGGACGGCGTAAGGACTTTCGGAGCCGGTATTGGAAAACGGAGCGAGCAGTTCCCTTTCGGCTTCTTCGATCTGCGCGAGGGCCAGGCCGGGCACGGATACTTCTTTGGCATGCTTGGCGGCGGCTTCGCCAGCGCGGCGGCCGAAGACAAGCAGATCGGAAAGTGAGTTTCCGCCTAGGCGATTCGCTCCATGGAGGCCAGCAGCGGCTTCGCCTGCCGCGAAAAGACCGGTGACTGTGGTCTGCGCGGTTTCAGCTTCGACGCGAATGCCGCCCATCATGTAATGACATGTGGGACCGACTTCCATGGGACCCTTGGTGATGTCCACGTCGGCGAGTTCCTTGAATTGGTGATACATGCTGGGCAGCTTTTTCTTTACGTACTCGGCGGGCTTGTGGGAAATATCCAGATACGCGCCGCCATGTTCGGTGCCGCGGCCCTCTTTGACTTCGGTGTAGATAGAGCGGGCAACGACGTCGCGCGTGGAAAGCTCCATGCGCTTAGGATCGTATTTTTCCATGAAGCGCTCGCCGAGTTTATTGCGGAGGATGCCGCCTTCGCCGCGGACAGCTTCGGTGACCAGAAGGCCCTGCACGCCGGGAGGCCAAACCATGCCGGTGGGATGGAACTGGACGAACTCCATGTCCATGAGCTCGGCGCCGGCTTCGTAGGCAAGGGTCATGCCGTCACCGGTGCACTCCCAGGAATTGGAAGTTACGGGCCAGGCTTTGCCAATCCCGCCGGTGGCGATGACGATGGACTTGGCTTTGAAGACGATGAAGCGGCCATTCTCGCGCCAGTAGGCGAAGGCGCCGACGATGCGTCCACCGTCGGTGAGGAGGCGCGTGACGGTGCACTCCATGTAGACGTCGAAGCCGAGCTGCACGCCGCGGTCCTGAAGCGTGCGAATCATTTCGAGGCCGGTGCGGTCGCCGACGTGACAGAGACGCTTGAAAGTGTGGCCGCCAAAAGCGCGCTGAAGAATGTCGCCTTTTTCAGTGCGGTCGAATAGAGCGCCCCACTGTTCGAGCTCACGGACGCGATCGGGAGATTCCTGTGCGTGAAGCTGGGCCATGCGCCAATTGTTGAGGAACTTTCCGCCGCGCATGGTATCGCGGAAATGAGGCTGCCAGCCGTCGGCGGCGTCGACATTGCACATGGCGGCGGCTATGCCGCCTTCAGCCATGACGGTGTGTGCTTTGCCGAGAAGTGATTTGCAGACGACGCCGACACTCGCGCCATGGGCGAGGGCTTCAATGGCGGCGCGCAATCCGGCGCCGCCGGCGCCAATGATCAGGACATCGTGCTCGCGAGTCTCGTAGCTGGTGGTCACATGAGCCTCAGGTCATGGATGGCGCCGCTGGCGACGAGGCGCACGTAGAAATCGGTAAGGCCGACGAAGATGAGGCTGGCCCAGGCGAGGAGCATGTGACGGTCGTTGAGGAACGTGACGGCGCGCCAGGCGCCGTAACGCGGCTTGCCAAAGGTGGCGCAAGAGAAGCAATCGAGTTTGCCTCCGGCGAGATGACGGAGCGAGTGGCAGGAGAAAGTGTAGAGGGTGAGGAGGATGACGTTGGTAGTGAGAACGAGGGAGCCAACACCGATGCCGAAGTGGCCGCTCCAGTTGAAGGAGACGAAAGCGTCGTGCCAGAGAAAAAACAGGAAGAGGACCGCCAGGTAGAGAAAATAGCGGTGAACGTTTTGGAGGATGAAGGGAAAGCGGGTTTCGCCCTGATACTTGCGTTTGGCGGGCTCAGCGACAGCGCAGGCTGGCGGATCGAGAAAAAAGGCTCGGTAATAGGCTTTGCGATAGTAGTAGCAGGTGGCGCGAAAGCCGAGTGGGCCAATGAGGATGAGCAGCGCGGGCGACAAAGGCCACCAATGATGATGCGGGTCAATGAGAGGCGAGTAGAAAGGCGAAAGATAAGGGCCCCAGGAGTAGTAAGCACCTTCGAAGGCGCGGAGCGTGGCGTAAACGCCGAAGCCGCCGAGAAGAATGATGACGGGAATGATTTCGACCCACCAGGAGTCACGGCGAAGAGTGCTACCGAGCCGCGATTGTGGCAAGAGGGTTGGCGAGCCAGCCATCCAGGAACCTCCCCAAGTGGTGATGAGTGGAGCTGTGACACAAATGTTGCAGACGGATTATATCGAAGTCGAGGCGGAAGGGCTAACTTAGAGAATGGTTTCGATTTCGGCGTCGAGGGAGACGTGAGTGGCGGAGACGCCGTCGATGGAGTATTTTTCGCCGGAGGATTCAGAAAAATGGAAGAAGCGGCTGATGTGGTAGTCCTCGTCGAAGGCGGAAAAGAGGAGCTCGGTTTCGGCGCGGGAAAGTTGGAAAGACGAGAGAGGAACAGACTGGCCGAATTCCGGGACCAGCGCGCGGTACCGATCGACAAGTTGGCGAAGAGTCATAGAATTGGATGGGCGCGCGGAGTTAATTTCAGGCAGGATTTTAACACAGAGATCACAGAGGGCACGGAGGGCAGAAGCAGCGAACCTGGCTAGGGCCCTGCCCTCAGATGGAGAGCGTATGGTTTGTGGGGTTGATTGGGGATTGGTAAGATGAAGGGCGTGATTTAGACGAATGGAGGACAAAATTATGAGCATGGCGGTAGGGCAAACGGCACCGGATTTTACGCTGCCGAACCAGGACAAGAAGGAAGTGAAGCTCTCGGACTTTGCGGGAAAGAAGAATGTAGTCCTGGTGTTTTATCCCCTGGATTGGAGCCCAGTGTGCACGAACGAGCATGTGTGTCTCGTGAATGATATGAAAGCGTTCGAGTCGCTGGATGCGGAAGTTCTGGGAGTGAGCGTGGACAGCGTGTGGTCGCACAAGGCGTTCGCAGACAAGATGGGAATCAAGTATTCGCTGCTGGCGGATTTTCATCCGAAGGGGGCGATGAGCGAGAAGTATGGCGCGTATCTGGCGGATAAGGGGATCACGGGAAGAGCGATTGTGATCGTGGGGAAAGATGGGAAAGTGGCATGGATAAAGAATTACGATATACCCATGGTGCCTGACGTGAAGGAAGTGGCGGCAGCGCTTTCGCAGGTAAAGGCGGCGACGGCTTAGCAGGAATTAATGAAGTAAGGATGTAACGACGAGAAGATAAAGTAAAACGGGCCCCGTTTCGGCGAGGCCCGTTTTTTGTTTTTGGATGGCAGGAAAAACGCGCGCGAAGCTTCGTGTCTGCTTACTAAGGTCGCAGCATGCTACGCCCCAACAAGGATTGGGCGCAATTTATCTGGCAGACAAATCGTTGCGGACGACTGCGCCGCCCTTCATGACGAATTTTACGGATTCGAGAACGCGGACATCCGCGAGCGGATCGCCGGTAACGGCGATGAGATCTGCATAGTGGCGGGGCTCGAGCGCGCCTACTTTGCCGGGCCAACCGATGGCGTCGGCCGAGTTAATTGTGGCGGCCTGAATGGCATCCATGGGCTTCATTCCCCATTCGACCATTTTGGCGAACTGTTTTGCATTATCGCCGTGGGGATAGACGCCGGCATCGGTGGCGAAGGCCATTTTTGCGCCGGCCTGGAAGGCGCGGCGGAAATTTTCGCGTTGGAGGCGGCCTAGTTTCTTTTCTTTCTCAATGGATTCGGGCAGCATACCGGCCTTCGCGCCTTCCTGAAGAATGAAATCGTCATTGTAAATATCGAAATCGAGATAAGTCCCGTGCTGTTTGGCGAGGGTGATGCCTTCATCGTCGATCAGGCTGCTGTGCTCGATGGTATCAATTCCGGCGCGGATGGAGTCCTTGATGGACTGCGTGCCATGTGCGTGAGCGGCGACTTTACGGCCGAGCTTGTGGGCCTCCTCGGCAATGGCTTGTAGTTCCTCGAAAGTGTATTGCGGCGTGCCGGGCTGATCGCCTTTGCTGAGCACGCCCCCGGATGCGCAGACTTTGATGACGTCCGCACCGTACTTGATGGTTTCGCGGACTTTGGCGCGCACGGCCCACGGGCCGTCTGCAACCCCTTCCGCTTTATAGTGAAATTCGAAGGGGAGGAGATTGTTATCGCAGTGGCCCCCCGTAATGCTGAGAGGCGGGCCTGAGACAAGCATGCGCGGCCCTTCGATTTCGCCGGCATTGATGCCGTCGCGGACGGCGACGTCCGTGTAGCTGTCCGCGCCGACGTTGCGAATGGTGGTGAAGCCAGCATGGAGCGTGATGCGGGCGTTCTTGACTCCAGTGACGGCTTCGCGCGGGACGGAGATGCCAAGACCTTCATACCCGCTGCCAGTAGGATCGCTGGTGATGTGGGTGTGAACGTCAATCAAGCCGGGAAGGCAGGTTGCGGAGGAAAGATCGAGAGGTGAAACCCCTGCAGGAAGTTTGGCGGAGGCAGCCGGCCCGACGGAGGTGATCGCGCCGCCATCGTCGAAAACCACGACTTGATCGCTGAGCATGCGGCCCGCGCGAACATCGAGTAGCTTGCCGCAGCGAACGGCGCCGGGTGCGGCGTGTGCGAGACAAACAAAAACGAGACAAGCAATGAAGACAAGAAGCGTTTTGCGCATGAATTCTCCGTGAGATGGATGACTTAATGGTGCTAGCAGGATATATCGAGGAGCGAGAATTTGGAAATGCGCGCTAACGGCTGGAGGATTCGGGGACGGCCAGAGAACGGACGAAGAGGACGAGTTGCCAGCGCTGCTCTTCGGTAAGGCGGTTTTTGAAGGAGGGCATCGGCTTTCTGCCCCGGGTGATTTGGTAGAAGATTTCGCCGTCTGTGACACCGCTCATGCGCTTCGCGTCGGCGAGACTGGCGGGGGTGGGATAGTACGAGGCAGCATCCGGACCATCACCCTTTCCCGTTTGGCCGTGGCAGTTGGCGCATTTGTCGAGGTAAATCGCCTTCGCAGAAGCGAGAGCGGCTGGAGAGGATGGGATGGGATTTTTGCGGAGCTTGGCTGCTTCGGGGATTTTCCATTCTTGGCTTTGATAGATGGCGATGGCGACGGTGAGACAGATCAGGGCAAGGAGAGCGACGAAAAGAAATTTACTTAGGCGGAGAGTTCGCGGCGAGTTTGGGGTGGTGGACAAGAAGAAATTTTCGCATAGGGTGTTGGAAGACTGAAGAAGGAAATGTTTCTTTTAACACAGGGTGGACAGAGTCACAGAGAAGACTGAAGAGAAAGAAACAGGGACAAGCACAGTCAAGTCTGGGACCAAGAGGATCGGGACAGGCTTACTGGCCGCGGAAGATGAGCCAGAGGAGCAGGGCGTTGAAGAAGAGGATGGCGGCGGCAACGATCCAGGCGATAACCATGGTGAGGCGGGAATTGGTGAATTCACGCATTTTGTTGCGGTCGCCGGTGAATTGAATCAGGGGGATAACGGCGAAGGGCAACTGAAAACTGAGAACGACCTGGCTGAGGATGAGCAGCGAGGTGACCTTGTTTTCTCCGGCAATGCCGATGACGAGCACGGCGGGAAGAATGGCCAAAGAACGGGTGATGAGCCGGCGAAGCCAGGGCTTGAGACGGATTTGCAGAAAACCTTCCATGACGATCTGGCCGGCGAGAGTGCCTGTAAGAGTGGAGTTTTGGCCAGAAGCGAGGAGGGCGCAAGCGAAGAGGGTGCTGGCGAAGCTGACGCCGAGAACAGGACTGAGGAGTTTATAGGCGTCGGCGATCTCCGCGACGTTGTGCATGCCGCGAGTGTGAAAAGCAGCGGCGCCAAGAATCAGAATGGCAGCGTTGATGAAGAGGGCGAAACCGAGAGCAAGCGTGGAATCGAAAACGGCATAACGCATGGCTTCGCGTCGATCGCGGGTGGAGGAGCCGAAGGCGCGCGTCTGCACGATGCTGGAGTGCAGATAGAGATTGTGAGGCATGACGGTTGCGCCGAGAATGCCGATGGCGATGTAGAGCATTTCGCGATTGCGAAGGATTTCGGCGGTGGGCATGAGGCCGACGGCGGCTTCCCGCCAAATGGGGCTGGCGAAAAAGATTTCGTAGGCAAAACAGCCAGCGATCGTTGCAATCAGAGTGACGACGAATGCTTCGATGATGCGGAAGCCGCGGCCTTGCAAAGCGAGGACGATCAGGACGTCGAGGCCGGTGATGATCACGCCGACGATAAGGGGCAAACCGAAGAGAAGTTTGAGAGCGACGGCGGAGCCAAGAACTTCAGCGAGATCGCACGCGGCGATGGCGATTTCGCAGATGATCCAGAGCGCTATGGAAGTGCGGCGCGAATAATGTTCGCGGCAAGCTTGCGCCAAGTCGCGCCCGGTGGCGATGCCGAGCTTGGCGGATAGCGCTTGGAGAAACATCGCCATGAGATTGCTGGTGAGAATGACACTGAGAAGCGTGTAGCCAAATTTCGAGCCGCCGCCGATGTCGGTGGCCCAGTTGCCGGGGTCCATGTAGCCGACGGCCACCAGATAGCCGGGGCCCGCAAAAGCAAGGACCTTGCGAATCCATGAAGCGGTATGCGAAATGGGGATGCTGCGATGGGCTTCGGGGAGAGACGGCGCACCGAGCGAGATACGCGCCGCGGGATGCGAGGAATTCGCCGGAACCGATGCGGTATCCGAGGCGGGCTCGGTCTCGAGTTGTGGCGGAAGAGCCGGTGGCATGATTCTCTTTTAATGATACGTGGTAACTAAATTTTAGTTAACTACAGTAAAGCTCCATCATAAACTAGACTTAATAAGAGCGCTTGTCAATAGGACTTAGGAAAATTGTTGCCAATCGAGGACGCTGGGGGAATGGATTGCTGTTTCGCAAGCAAGCAGAAGAGGAATGGCTGTGATACCTTCGGAGATGCCGCGAAGCAAGCGGACGATACAGGGAGAAGACGATGGAAGAGCAGCACCCAGTGCAGGGGCAAGTGCAGATCAAAGCGGACGAGAAAGAGCTGCAGGGGCAGTACAGCAATTTGGTGATGCTGCACCACAATCTCGAAGAGTTCACTTTGAACTTTATCTATATTTTCCCGAACGGCGCGCAGGGAAAGCTGTTGAGCAGCGTCATTGTGAGTCCGGGGCACGCCAAGCGCATACTGAGGGCGCTGGGAGAAAATATTTCGCGATATGAAGCGCAGTTTGGGCCGATCAAGGAAGCGCCGGAAGGCGGGACGCCGCCGACGCCGAATGTCGGATTTGTGCAGTAGACCGTGGCTTCCTGGATAAACATTGAGTCCCAGGTGCGGAGATTCAGAGTCGCACCTTGTACGTCCACGATGGCGTGCTAAACTAGATGTCTGCGTTGTGGAAGGGCCTGTAGCTCAGGTGGCTAGAGCGCGCCCCTGATAAGGGCGAGGTCGGTGGTTCAAGTCCACCCAGGCCCACCATTCCCCTGTTTTCGCCCCGGCGGGCTGGACGAACTCACCCTGGAAAAATACGCGCACGATTTCAAGAATATTTGCGTTTGGTTTTCTCCCTTCCGAAACGCGGACGAAACACCTGGCGCGTGCAAGAAAAAATTTGGGCGGGAGCGACCCGGTGAGCACGTTTGGGCGGCAAAACCGCACAAACACCCGGGTCCCCTCCCGCCCAAATCGAGGTTTTCGTCCGCGGTCTTTTTTCAGACCCGATTTCCGCAGTCCCTTCTTTGGCGGAGCCTTACGACGGGGGCCAGGTGAACGGAAAGCTTATATTTAGGGGTGAACACTACGAGTGTTCCTGTGTTCACCCTCGGTGGCATGTCGCAGAACGCGAGCGGTACTTTTTGACCAGAACACTGCCTGTGTTTCAGTGTTCTGCCGCGCTGAACCACAGGGGAGGGGAAAGACGAGCCCTTAGGGCTTAGGCGGATTGCTACGCTCGGGGTTTGGCATTGGCGGGAACTTCTCAAGGACGGCGTCGTTTCCTACTGATTGAAGTACAAATTGAGCGTCGAAAAGTCCCATCTGACCAAACCCCAGAAAATCCGCTCGGTCTGTATCTTTCCGTTTTAGATGGAAGGCATGAATATCGTCCGAGACGGCATCAATTCTTCCGGTGAAGGTTGCAGCGACGCGGTAGAACGTCCAACTGTCAGCATCCTTGTTTTTCATGCTTCGCTCGTCCGCTTTGGCCCGGGCCATCATCAACTTCTGAAAGCGCTGGAAATTTGCATCCTGAACCAGCTTTACTGGCACAGGTAATATCAATCTTCCCTCTGCGTCTTCCGATCCAGGTCTTGCTCCCCCGCTAACGGTGGCAACCAGGTCAGGCGGGCCTCCCCCATTGCCGTATGCAAACCAGAGTGAGGCTGTACACCCATCCGCGCCCAACTCCGAGTATTCAAAATTCCCAGAAGCATATCCGCGAATACGAACCATTTTATTGTTGAACGCGGAAGGATGTTCGAGAATAGCGCACACAGTAGTCTCAATGGGTTTCTGCTGAGCAGCAAGCTTTGATTCTTCCTCGTTTACCGGCGTAATGCACGCCAACAGGCCCTCTTGGGTGCTCCCGAGGCGGACCGGTTTCATGCAGGTTGTTACTCTGACCCGATTGCCATCATAGACTTGTGACCTTTTCCCCAAAGCCAAATTGAGTAAGCCTCTCGAATCGTATTCAACCTCATAGACGTTCCCGTTTGCATCGCCTGCCAACCCGTAGGCGGATTTGAAGAATCCAAAAGCACTGTAGTACAGGATGTGGAACGGTTTGCGGTCCTGAAATGCAGCCTGAGCACAAGCCGTTGTCTTGGCATCTGGTCTGTTTAGGGTTGTGCTTCCACAATCCGTTGGGTTGCCGCCGTTCGATGCCGAGAGCGAGGTTAGCCTACTGCCAATGAATTGGTCGGCTGAATCGGATTGGGTTTTTGCGGATGCGAGCGATGACAAGAAGATGAGGCAAGACAACAAAATGAGTGGGGCGTTCAATCTCATTCAAATAACCATTTCCGTTCCAGACTATTGGACACCACGGCCTAGACAAGGGTGTCTGTCGGCCGACTCCAAAACTAGCTCCGCATTTTGCCATATTCCAGATGCGTCGGATAACCGGAGAGGCTGGTTACTGGGACGCGCTTTCCCCCCGCAGCGGGGTTTCCGAAGGGCACTTGGGCGCAGTCGATGACCGGCGCTCGATGCTCTTGGTTAGAATCAGAGCAGCGAGAGTTCTCCAATGTGCGGAAGCCATGCGACAATTTGACCCAGCGGAAGGGTTCTAAGATCGTCAACCAGGGCCCACCATTCCCTGTTTTCGCCCCTGCGGGCTCGACGAACTCACCCTGGAAATATACGCGCACGATTTCAAAAATATTTGAGTTTGGTTTTCTCCCTTCCGAAACACGGACGAAACACCTGGCGCATCGAAGAAACAATTTGGGTGGGAGCGACCCGGTGAGCACGTTTGGGCGGCAAAACCGCACAAACACCCGGGTCGCTCCCGCCCGTGGCAGTGTTTCGTCCGCGTACTTTAGAGAGTATGTTGGAGCCTGGATGTAGTTGTGGGTACTCTAGTTGAGCAGCGCTCGCGCTGAACCGATATCTGAAGGGGTGCTGAACGAGGCGAAACAGCCCCGTTCAGTTCCTGACAACAGCCCGCAACGACAGAGCCATCATTCTGGGACGCTGTCAAATGTCCCGCAAGGGCACATTGCCAATAAAATAACTATCTAAACAATACTATTAGCACTTTTACCAGTAAGAGCGTTAATTAGAAGTGGACAGCACGGTTAGGGTTTCCCAATAGGAACATCGCTCTTTGGGACAGGTTCGCCGCGGGATTCAAAATGTCATCATTGCGACGAAACGAGTTTTCTGGGATGGAGAACTTATGGCGAAGTCTGTACGAGCTTTGATTCTGGTCAGCCTATGTTTAGTTCCTATAAACCTTGCATTCGGGGATGATCCTGCCACGCCTAGTGGCCCGACGACAATCACCATTGCGGAAGCAGAAGCCTTACTCAATCTGGTCCCTGTCATACAGGACCTTCGCGCCAAAGGAATAATCGTAAAGTCGGAGATGCAATCCGTATCAACCATGAACAACAAGGATTATTACTTTTTCTGGATTTACGATGCGACGGCGCAAAAACAGCGGGACACCGGTTCGATTAGCGTTGGAAACTATGCGGTCAATAAGCACACAGCAGATGTGCGGGTCTGGCAGGTATCCAATGATGTTTTTCATGGAGATGATGGCGTTTTGGTCGCAACGAGCGAACTTGCGCGGTTGCAGGAAGAACTTCGCGAAAAGCACGGCATCAATTCCACGGTAGTTCAACAAAATCGATCTGAGCATTTGGCAGACAAAATCATCCCTCGCGCGGCAGCTCAGTCCGCAGTGCGCTTACGGGTCACTGAACGCCTGGCTGACACCTCAGAGGTTAGCTGTTGGAAGAAGGGCAGCGACCACGCCATTTCTCGGCTGGGTCACAGCCCCATCATTTCTTCTACCGCTGGTTCTCGCGCATACGCGGAGGTGGAGGCGACAGCTTTCAGCCCCAAATACCAAGAGACCTATACTGGACCGCTCTGTGAGAATATCTCACGTCTATTTCTCGCAGGACCAGAAGAATCGGAATTTAAGCTTGCATACTCACAGGCCCCGCCGGATATCGCTGATGGAAACAGCCTAAAACTCATTGATTGGTCGCCAGACGGTGGCTATCTTCTGATGGAGCGGACCATCTGGAAGTACGAATCGGAAGGGGACTACACCGATATTGTGCTGTTTAATGTCAGTTCCGGTGCGGCAATCGCGCCTGACCTGCCTAAAATCCTTGAGGCTCGGTTTGGTAAGGATTGTTGGTCTTCAAACTCCGTCGTTGGATTTACGCCCGAAGGCAATGTCGTAGTCGCTGTTAGCCCTTTGGAGGATGAATACTACAACGAAGGCGCGACGTCTTGCGTGAAGCAGAGGACTCTAATAGCTCTGGATACAAAGCGTGGATTGCAAGACATCGCTGAGGTGTTACGTGGCAATTTCAAAGCGGAGCGCTACGGCCAACTTGCTAAACCACAGGCACCAAGAAACTGACAAGGAGTCTGGCGAGCAGCCTCAACCTAGTGCCTGGTGAGTCTTCTAACCGGAGAAGTTCGTACTGGTAAGCAGCGAGAGCTCTCGACGGTGCGGAATCCCTGCGACGATCTGACTCAGCGGAAGGATTCTAAAATCGTCAACTAGGGCCCACCATTTCCAGAAGTTGAAGCCTCGAGATTTTAGTTTAGAAGCAAGCCTTCGCGCGCCCCTCCTGCGCAAAACCTCTGCTAAATAAGTCCGAGTAGAAACTGTCCCAGCCTGAAGTAAAGAGACCAAGTTCTGTCCGCGAACCGATTCGCATCTGGCATCGAGCCGTTTGGGACGTAAGTGGAGCTAGCAATCCGAGTGAATGGAATCGGGGGAGAATTCCAAAACGGTACAGCTGTTCCCACATCCGCATGTTGTCAAAATCTGAGTTCTGAAAGATGCCAGCAAACAAAGAAGATGGGGCGTGAAGCTGCTCGGAAATGCAACGGAGCGTGGAACTAAAGTTGCCCCTGAATTCACCGATGCAGCATCTGAGAGCTCTGAATGACACGGTTTGACAACCTGGAGATCCTGCGCAGCGTACTGGAAGAGCTGCCGGTCGGTGTGTACCTGGTAGGACGGGACGGGAAGATCTTGTTTTGGAATTGGGGAGCTGAGCGAATTACCGGCCATCTGCGACAAGACGTAGTGGGGCACGTATGCCGCGAGGATTTTCTCGGAAACACGGAAGAAAACGGGGGGCAGGTGTCGGGAGCTTCGGCGGCCCTGGAAGCCGTGTTGAGAGATGGAAAAACGACCGAATCGCAAGTTTCCTTCCGCCACAAATCGGGTCATCTAGTGCCAGTGCGATTGCGCGCATCGGCGATACGTGATGCGCAAGGGACAATCATAGGAGTGGCGGAGTGTTTCGATGAAATTGTGGACGTTGCGGAGTGGGATAGGCGGCACAGCAAACTTGCCGAATATGGGTGCCTGGATGCCGCCTCCGGTGTACTGACACACAAGATGGTTGACTTGCGGCTGCGTGAGTGCCTGGCGACGTACGCCGAGCAGCAAGTTCCCTTCTGCGTCCTAACCATTGCTTTTGACCGCCTGGAAGATGTGAAGGCGCGCTACGGGATGGGAGCGATTGCGGCAGTGCTGCGCGTTGCGGGGCACACCATAGAGAATAGCCTGCGACCCACGGATTTTGTCGGGCGGTGGCAAGAAAATGAGTTTCTGGGGATCGTAACGGAATGCGCGATTGGCGAAATTCCGAAGGTCGGTGAACGCTTAAGAAAAATGATTTCGGCCGCGAAAATTACGTGGTGGGGAGATTCCGTGCCAGTGACGATATCGATCGGGGCAACGGCGGTGAAAAACGGAGACGATGTGAGCGAGATGACGCGGCGTGCGGAGGGGGCGCTCCGCGAAAGCACTTCGCAAGGCGGGAATCGGATGGTGGTGTGGAACGATTAGAAACGGAAAGCCAATTGAGGATCAATTTGAAATGTTCGTGATCATAGGAATCGTAGTGGTGTTCGGCGCGGTGCTGGCGGGGTACTTGATGGAGCACGGCAACTTGAGGGTGCTGATCCAGCCGGCAGAGCTGGTCATTATCGCGGGGGCCGCGGCAGGAACGGTACTAATCGCGAACCCGCTGCACATACTTAAAGCCATCGCGGGAGGAATCGGCGGAGTGTTTGGAGGAAGCCGGTTCGGAAAAGAGAAGTACCTGGAGACGCTGAAGATGATGTACGAACTTTTCACCCGAGCTCGGAAAGAGGGGCTGATGGCGCTCGAGACGGACAGCGATGCTCCGGATAAGAGTCCGGTTTTTTCGAAGTATCCAAAATTCCTGAAGGAGCATCACGCGCTGGCGTTCGTGTGCGACACGATAAGAATGGCATCAGGCGGAGGAGTCGAGCCGTTTGATGTCGACCAGATGATGGAGCTGGACATGGACGTGCACCACCACGATTCGGCACAGCCAATTGCGTCCCTTTCGACGATGGCGGATGCCTTGCCCGGCTTGGGGATTGTGGCGGCGGTTCTCGGAGTGGTGATCACCATGGGAGCGCTGGGCGGGCCTCCGGAGGAAATCGGGCACAAAGTGGCGGCGGCGCTGGTCGGAACGTTTCTGGGAATCCTGCTTTGCTATGGACTGATCGGGCCAATCGCCTCAAACATGGCGAAGTCCGCGGACGAAGAACATGCGTATTATCACGTGCTGAGAGTGGCGATGGTGTCCTTCATGAAGGGAACGCCGCCCACCATAGCGGTAGAGTTCGCCCGCCGGGCGATTCCTGGACACGTGCGGCCGACATTTCAGGAAACGGAAAAATACATCAAAAGCTCGGGCGGAGCGGCGGCGGCGCCTCCGGCGGCGGAAGCAGCGGCGTAAGAAAAGGGCAATCTCATGGCGGGAACGCCTCCCATTATCATCAAGAAGAAAGTAGGCCACGGCAGACACCACGGCGGTGCGTGGAAGGTCGCATACGCGGATTTTGTGACGGCCATGATGGCGCTATTTATCGTGCTATGGCTGATGAACAGCAGCAAACAGATTCAGGAGGCGGTCGGGGGATATTTCAAGGATCCCACAGGGACCGCGAAACAAGTTGGCAGCGACCAAGTCGGTGCAGCGGATAATTTTGTGTTGTCCAAAGACAATATGGAGGAACTCAAGGAGCAGCTTCAAAAAGCGATCAAGGAAGTGCCGAAGTTCGACAAGCTGAAGAATCACATAGACATGACGGTGACGAATGAAGGACTGCGGATCGAACTGACGGAATCCGCAGCGGGCACTTTCTTCGACAGCGGCAGTCCGAAAATCAGCGAGGATGGCGGAGCGCTGCTGATCATGCTTGCACAGGAGCTGGGAAAACTGCCCAACAAACTGGCGATCGAGGGACATACCGATTCAAAGCAATACCCGGAAGGTAGCAATTATGGGAACTGGGAACTATCCTCCGACCGGGCAAATGCCGCGCGACGACTGATGCAAATGAATGGGATTGGGGAAAACCAAGTCACTCAAGTCCGGGGATTTGCCGACCAAAGACTACGCGACAAGGCGGATCCGATGGATCCGGCGAACCGAAGAATTTCACTGATTGTTCAGTATCTGAACAAGAAGCCGGCCGAAACGCCAGCGGCGGAAAATAAACCTGCCGAAGCGAAGCCAAGCGAGGAAACGGCGAAGCCCGTGGAGAAGCCGGTGGACAAGAAGTGATTTCCCACCTCGAAGCCGGAACGCAAGCAAACTGATTTGCATCCAACCAAAAGATAGGAGCGACAGGGGATTTGCATGTCCCTGCTGATTTTTCAGATACCAGGAGGAAACATGCGCAGCAAATGCAGTTGGCTCGTGTTCGGCACAATCTGGCTCGTGGCAAGCGCTGGGGCGAACGCGCAGGGCTTCGCGAACAAATGGGAACTGACACCATTTGCAGGATATGAAACCAGCGGTGCATATCCCGTGAACCCGACGTTGAACACGGTGGGCGTGACGAACGTACGAGCGGATGGCGGAGTAAGCTTCGGAAGTTTCGTCGATTATTCACTGACAGAGAATGCTCAGATTGATTTCATGTGGAACAGGAATCCAACCTCGTACAGCGAGCTGCAGATTCCCAACCCGGGCTACGTGAAGGCTTATGATTCCGATATCGATCAATACCAGTTTGGTGCGTTGTACATGCTGATGGGCAGTGAACATAAATGGCGGCCATACATCGTAGGCGGGTTGGGATTCACGCATGAGTACAACTCGGGACAGACGCCGAACCGAACGGATTTTGCGTATAGTTTGGGCGCTGGAGTGAAGTACGAACTGAGTCCGCACATCGCCTTTCGAGGGGACGCACGGTATATGCCCACATATGCGAATTCTTCTCTCGGCACGTATTGCGATCCTTTTTATGGCTGCTACACGGCGAAAGTATCGAACTATCAGAGCCGCGGAAATTTTGTTGCTGGGGTCGTATTCAAATTCTAGCGACGGATGCCTTCGGCAGATTCGCGGAAAAGAAAAGCGAGAATCTCGCCCGGGCGGGTTGATCGAAAACATTCGCGACAGGGCAGGTGAAGTTCGCATCTCGTATTCCGATTCACTCATAACGAAGAGCGACGATGGCATCGACGCGCATGGCGCGGCGAGCGGGAACGAAACAGGCCGCAAGCGCAACGGCGACAAGAAGCACGATGACGGACAAGAAGATGAGCGGATCCGTGGCGCTTACGCCGTAGATCATTGTGGCAAGAAGCCGGGTCATGGCAAGAGCAGCGGCGACACCAAGAACGACGCCAGCCAAAACCAGCTTCAAGCCTTCTCCCAAGATCAGCCGCAAGACGTCGCGCGGATGAGCGCCGAGGGCCATGCGCACACCGATTTCGCGTGTGCGCTGGGAGACGGCGAAGGAAATAACTCCATAGATGCCCACGCTTGCGAGGATTAATGCGAGGGAAGCGAAGAGTCCCAAAAGAAACATCATGAAGCTGCGGAGGGCCAGGGATCGCGAAAGGACTTGATCCATCGAGCGGACCGAGCCAGTCGGAACGGTGGGATCGACCGCGGCGATGGCGTCGCGGACGGAGCGGCTGAGGCTGAGAGGATCGACGCTGGCACGGACAAGAACACTCCGCGGGAACCAGCCCTCGAAAAGTGCGGACGTGCCGTAGGAGGCCTGGGCAGCGGGAATGAAAGTGGCGGGAGACACGGGTTGGTCGAGGTAAGATTTCACGTCGCCGACCACGCCAACGATTTCGCAGGGAGTTTTGCCAAGAAAAATCTGTTCACCGATGGGGCTGCGGCTGGGAAAGTGTTCTCGAACAAAGGCCTGATTAACGATGACCACTTTGGCACCCATCTCTGAATCCGCTTCGGAAAATGTGCGACCTTGGCGCAGCGGAATGCCCAGGGTCTGGAAGAAGCCGGGAGTGATCTCCCGGTAGTCGACGCTGTACCATTTTTCAGAGCCAGGCAATCGGACGCCGTTGTTTCCGCCGCGTTCGAGCGGGAGGCCTGCGGCAACGACGGCGGCGGCATCCACGCCGGGAATGGCTTCGAGACGTTGAACGATGGCTCGGTCAAACGTGGCGATTTGCGATTCGGAATTGTAGTTCGAGCCGATCACCCAGAACTGCGCGGAAAGAATATGGTGAGGATTGAAGCCGGGATCGGTGTGGAGCAATTTTGAAAATGTGGCGATCATGAGGCCGGCGCCGGTGAGAAGAATGACGGAGAGAGCGAATTCGCCGATGATGAGGATCTGACGCAAGCGAGCGCGACCGGGAGCGGCACTGGATCGGCCAGCGCCTTCCTTGAGAGCTTCGTTGATACCGGCGCGGCTGGCTTCGAGGGCAGGGGCAAGTCCGAAAAGGAGCCCTGTAGACAGCGAGAGAAGAAATGTGAAGAGGAAGACCCATCCGTCGAGATGAACAGCCGAGGCGCGAGGCAGATCGACGGGTGCGAGCGCGAGAAGCGAACCCAGGCCGAGATAAGCAACGAATA
>Ga0335083_10000235_pt1 | contig 91686 bp, 51 predicted proteins | sample Lox_Sample_42_FD_206716 | JGI IMG/M metagenome (GOLD analysis project Ga0335083, IMG submission 206716) | Soil microbial communities from Loxahatchee National Wildlife Refuge, Florida, United States - Lox_Sample_4.2 | ecosystem: Environmental > Terrestrial > Soil > Wetlands | place: USA...
CAGACAAACTCCATTATTAACACTTAACAATAATTTAGGAACCTTATACTCTTGTTTTGGGCTGTTTCCCTCTTGACTTTACGACCTTCCACCGTAAGTCTGACATGTCACATCTCTTATTTACGTATCTTCCGAGTTGTATTTCCAATGATAGGACCTGTACGGTCCCCCAAAATGCTAAGATTTAATTTCACTCCTTTATTATTTTACTAATAAAAAGGAATACTAAATCTTTGATATAAGGTTAATCATTATTAATGTTCAACCCCAATATAATATTTAATATTATATAATAAAAAATAAAATAATATTCTAAAATCTTAATAATAAGGAAAATAAAATTATTCTTTAAAAATAAAGAAAATTATTATTAAAATATTTAGTATCTAATATTTAGTATTTATTTTTTTCTTTTCATATTGTCTGGTTTAACAAATATCCTTAAAAATATATTATTCATATAATCGGTTTTGTTTCCTCCTTCAAATACTTCCATACTTTACATCAATTAAATCTTATTTGAATTTACATACTGTACACCCGTATAAGGTTTATTATGACTTAACTACAAATATAGCGTTCACGAAAAACCAGCTATCTCCTGACTACAGTAGACTTTCTCTTTGCCCAATTTCATCAAAGAATTATGCAACATTCACTTGTTCGGTCTATTACCTGAACTGGGCAAGATCGTCAGGGTTCGGGTCTTATGTTAATAACTAATAACCATATCTAATCTATTGAAATAGTTGCTTTATCTTCGAATAATTTATTCTTGCTACTAACATAAACTTGCTAACCCAATTGGGATAGGTAGGTCCTCTCGGACTTTCCCCCCCTTGGAACCGTGCATGCAACTTTCATCGCACACGGCTCGTGCAATCGTTCTCAATTAAAGTTTATGTCTCTCCTTTCAGAGACTTCGTTCACCTTAATCCTAGCTATTGTTAGAAATTTGAACCTTATTGGCCCGAGTTTCATCCTTTTGGCTTGCCAAAGAAGGACGATATTCTAAAGTTGTTTACATGGTACAACTCCTCTTACTGCCAAAGCTCTCCTTTCGAAACTTTGGAGAATTATTCATTGTAATCTGTAAACTTCTTTAAAATCTCTATTCAATGTGGCAATAACTATTTTCTCTTAAAGGTCTTTAATTTTCATTTAAACTTTTTTCCAATTTATTTTATGTCAACCAATTTTGAGCCCTGTTTTAGGTAACTCATACACTTGACTTGAATATTTCCTAGAAATTACACCTAGATAATACTCTTGCATTAGCGATCACATCATAGACATGTGTAATTTTCATCATGTGTAATTTTCATATCACATTCTTTTTAAAAATTCTAAATATTTTCATCATTTTGTCTTTTATTTTATAAATATTAATTGTTCTTTTATTATATTTTCAGGTTGTTATCTGTGTTTCATTTGTATATTATACTCATTCAAATAGCATTTACAGATAATGCAAATTGTGAGTCGATTCTATACTTGTTTAGTTGCTTTGCAATCCTAATAACTTACCAAATACAAGAGTAAGACCTTTTAGATCTATGTATCAGTCTTCTCTTTTATGATTTTGGGCTCATTTCGAACCCTGAATAATTCCTTCCTAAAAGGAAGGGAAGTTTCTTAGATATAAAAGGAAAGTCAGTTTCTAGCGAAGTCTCTAACTTGAACTTAGGTTGCCTACTTTTTACTGTGGTTGACACTAACAATTCAGGGCGAACATCTAATATTTGGATTAAATTTAAAACGAAATTTTCTTGACCAATTGAAAATCTTTCGTCAATTACTTGATACTACTTTGTTTCTATGTTATTAATGAATATAACAACGAACCCTTGCTGATTGATTTTATTTCAAAATACTTTTAGTTATGACGATCACAAAATCTAAGTCAGCATCCTTTCGGATCGAATTATTAAATTCTATCAGATCTATTACTAACCTGCATTTGCTTTTTAGACGTTCTTTTACCCCCAGTCCGTTATATTAATTTCAGAAATAAATTCCTTATATTTTACCTCAGTTAAACTTTTAAAACTTATAATTTAACTGGAGACTTAGGGCTTACCATGTTCACATATTATTACCGTATTTGAGCTCCTTAGATAGTATACTTTACTCCGTATCGTCCTGTTCCATTCCGCATCCCAGTATAAGAAAGATACGTCACGATATAAGTCCTAGGACTTACCTTTTACGAAGCCTCATTGTATATTCACTTTCGTTCACCTTAGAGCTCATTACCCTAGCACACCGATCTTTAAATAAATAAAGATAGGTTAATTGTTACATTGTTTCTATAGCTTCAAACCAGGTAATTACTCGCCTCGCTTGTATAGATAGGGTCTAACCAATGGAAAGGTCAGATGGAATTACACCATATTAATAATATACGCTTCATGTCGCACTTATACAAAAGGTACATAGTCATTCTTAATCTAAAGAATTTCTACTGCTTTTAGAATTACTTTTCAATAATTTTCCCTCACGGTACTAGTTCTCTATCGCTTATTATATCATATTTAGTCTTAGAGGAAGGTTCCCCTTATTAATTATTAATATTTTAATTATTAATTTATTAATTTTTTTTTATTCAAACAACTTTTTCATCGTTTTACTTACTTATTATATTAATTTAGGATTATATTTTTAACTTTATTGTAAATAAAAGGATCTTATTTATTAGATCCTTTATTTAATTTCTCTAATAATAACTCATTAATATAATTTAATATAAATTTATTACCTTAATTTATATTAAATTATATTTTATTATAATTATTTTTTCCCCTAATATATGTACATAATACTTTAATATTATGATTTTTTACCATTTTTTAATATACTTACACTTTTCTATTTTCGCTCACCGCTACTTTATAGAATCTCGGTTGATTTATTTTATCCTTGAGTTACTAAGATGATTCAGTTCACTCAGTTTTTTATTTTATAGCTTTTGCCTAGGATAAACATTTGATATTTATATTATTTATTACTTAAATATACAAAAAAAAAATTCTTGTAATAAATAATATAATATAATGATATTATGGATTAACCAGAGGTTTCCCCATCCTGATATAATAGCTTAATATTTAGAAATAATCCTTTTCTATATCTAAAGACAATAAAAGCTAACGCTTTTATTGTTTCTTATTACGTTTCATATCTTTATATTTATTAAATATTATTAAATTTATTTTTTATAATAATTTATATTTATTATATTTCATATAAATACAATTTATTTTTTATAATAATTTATATTTATTATATTTCATATAAATACTTATTATTATATATAGATATATGTTTTGTTTTCATAAATATTTACTCGCATATATAATACGCAAGCACTTACTTATTACGGAAAAGAAGGGAGTCGAACCCTTAAGGATTTATTGTCCAAATGAATAGCAAACATTCTGCCTTACCCATAGCAACCTTTCCTAAATAATTATCATTTTATTAGTTGATTAACATTTTTCTTATAATTAATATATAAATATAATTTTATTTTTTTTTTTTATTAAAGGTAGTAAAAAGCAATTAATACAGTAAGATAATTGATTTCACTTTCTAAATGGAAACAATTAGGAAGTGAAAGAATCGAACTCTCATTAACGACGTGTAAAGGCGCAGTTCTACCATTAAACTAACTTCCTATAATTAATTAAATTTTATTTAATAGAATAACATTTAATTAATTTAAAATATAAAAGAAAATTAAGTTCACGATAAAATAATAATAATAATATAAAATACGGGCTTGACCCGCTCCGAACGGGCATCCTTCTCTGCGACAAAGAGAGACTTTACATTAAGCTACAAACCCTAATCAGTTATATACTTTAATTACTAAATAGGAAAGGGATGGAACACTAAAACAACTTAATTATAACATATAATTTAATAATTTTAAAATTGAATATAAATAGTATAGTTTACCTGGGATCTAAATTATTTTTTAATAATTAAATCATGGACTTTAACAAATATCATATAATTAAGGATACTTAATATAATAAATAATTCCTTAGATAAAGGAATTATTTATTAGTTCTACATAAAAGTTCCTTAATATACTTTTATATATTAAGGAACAATCTTTAGTTTATTATATATTGTACTAATATTTTTTACCATTAATCCCGTTATACGGACAGCCAGAGTCGAACTGGCACCCAATGAGTGGAAATCATTTAGTCTACCATTAACCTATACCCGTTAATAAATCAAAAAAAGATAAGGAGGCTTAGCAACAAGAAAAAATAAATTAAATAAAAATTGAAATATAAATTAATGTAAGTATTATAAATGCTTTTATTAAATAAAAATAATAACATTACTTATAAAATAAATTTTAATTTAAAATTTATTTATAATATATAATACATATTAGGTATAAATTGTTAAACTTATTTATATGGTCGAAGGGAATCGAACCCTTAATGATTACTCAATAAAACCTAAATTTACCACGTCTACCAATTTCGCCACGACCATCTTAAAATTATTTTTCTAATGATTCAAATATAAGTATTATTACTATAAATAAGAAAAACTAAATAAATTAAGTTTAATTAAAAATGATAAAACTAAAAATTAGAATATACATTTAAAATAGTAGTAGAGAGTTTGGTATCATTTTTCGATTTTATAAACATAATGATTAAAAATGATATGAAATATTAATCAGAAAATGAACTTAACAATTCTTAAAAAAAAAAAAGAAATTATTTAATTTGATAATTAATTTGTTTTAGAAACGAATTAGTAGTAGATACTACTACTTTTAAAATATATAAATAAACTTTAAAAATATATATAGTATATAATAATAATAAATAAATTAATATTAATATAAACCTTTTATATATATCATATTTTAAGTGCATCTTTAGCTTAATGGTAAAGTAACAGTTTTCGGAGCTGATTGATATGGGTTCAAATCCTATAAGGTGCTATATTTACTATATTTAATAATGTCCAGGAAAGGAATTGAACCCATATTAAAGAATCTTCAGATCTCCGCTTTACCGTTAAGCTACCTGAACAAATTAATAATAAGTAATATATTATATGTATAGTACCTTATCTTAAATATTATATTAATCTTATTTTATACTTTTTTTTTAACCATAAGATTTTATTGGAGATTATGGAACTTGAATCCATATACCTGAGTTGCAAACTCAACATTCTAACCAATTAAATTAAATCCCCTTAATATCAAATAACATATATTATGATACATAACCTGCGGAGCAGGTTAATAATATATATAACAAAATATAAAATATATATAATAATTAATATTAAGTAATGAAAATTTGATATAACAAAACGGATGGAGCGAGATTCGAACTCGCGGCACTAAAACGTGCTTAATATCTCAAGTATCACGCCATAAACCATACTCGGCCATCTCATCCTTTAGATTTAACAAATATGCAGCAAAATTTGCCTGGGCTCTTTTATCTATAAATTATTTAAATTTCTAAGTATCCTTTTTTTTAATTATTAATACCAAATAATAAGGAATTCTTTTTTGTTAAAGTAAGTAGATATATTTCTTTTTAACTTATATTTAAGCATATTTTAATTAATACATATTTACAGGAGTAAATAGACTCGAACTACTAACGTAGAGTTTGAAGCCCTATGTTTTACCTATTAAACTATACTCCTAAAGAAGATAGTATAGTGTCATAACTTGTTTTAAATATATAGGGTTTTATATATACAGTTCTATTGTATATAAATAAACAAAAATAATGCCTTATTACTACTTATATTTAATATAAAATAAATATAATAAAACTAAAATTATTTACTATACTTCCCCTTAATTATCCCACATATAAAAATTATCAAAACAAAAAAACTAAATATATATATTATAATTTAATTAAATATTATATATATACATATATATATTAGTTAATCCTGAATTTAATTAGCCTATGAATAATAATAGTTAAAAACAAAAAAAGAATAAATATGAACTTCCTATAGAAACACAAATTTTTTATAAAAATGTTTAAGATAAAAATTAAAATAGAAGAGTAAAATAGTACTTGCCTAATATAAAACCTATATTTTGACTATATACAGGAATAACCACATATATCAAAATAAATAAAAAAATTTTTTTTTATCTTATTTTATATAAGGAATAAATAGACTATATATACTCGTAAATATCTAAGGTTATTAATAATAAAGAATTATTGAACAAGAAATAATCAAAAATGAATCTTTATAATAAAAAACAAAATAAGTAATAATACCTAAGTATTAATATAAACATATATCTTTTTTTTAGCTACGCTGCGGAGCAAGAGATATAAATCGAATATAATTAATATCATTATATAATATATTTAAATACAATTCAATTTTTTATTTAATATTTATAAAAGGGGGGGGGGGGGGGGGGGGGCACCAAGAAAATTAAATCTATTGTATTATACAAAATTAAAGATAAATTAGAAATATTAAATAAAAAAAATTTTATTAATAAAATTAGGGTAAAGTTGCAGATTGGTACTGCATTTGGATTGCAAATCTAATATTTAGGGTTCGAATCCCTCTTTACCCTTAAAAAAAATAGTAATAAAATACAAAAATAATCTATTAAAGTAATGCAAAAAAGTAAATAAATTAACATTAGTTATATTAAAGTATTATACATAATTTAATAAAAATTTAATATTTGACCCTTTTAGCTTAATGGTAAAGCGTAATACTTCTAATATTATGATTTAGGTTCGATTCCTTAAAGGGGTTTATAAAAAGTAGATAAAAAATTCTAATTATCACACAAGATAAAAATAAATATAATAATATTAAATTTAATATTATTATATTTTCTGAATCTTAAGTAATAACTAAAATTGAATAATAAAATTAAATAATAAATTAAAACATAAAACAAGTTACTAATAATTTACAAGTAAATATATAAAAATAGTCATAAAGATTGTCACTATATATAAAGCAAAATAATTATAAATATTGAAGATAAATAAAATAAGGTGCGGTTTGCTTCATACCGCTATAAAAATAAATGAATTTTAAAAACAAAACTCAGTAAATAGATAAAAATAGAAATAAATATAAGTTAATATAGATTATATAGTTGCGACATGTTCCTATAAAAACTTGTAGTACTAGAATACAAAAATAATAAATTATAAATCATATTTATATTTTTTGCTACGTAATGTAGCAAAAAAATAATGTATAAATTCTCAATTTTAAACTTTTCTCAAATAATTTTTAATTCTCTATAATAATATCTATAAAATCAAATATATAATCATAATTTTGGTGCAGAGCGTGCGGAACAAAGAAATAAATTAAATAATTTTAATAATAATTTACATTTATGATTTTATTAAAATTATTTAATTAACTTTATTACCTAAAGTATATCTACCTAATTGAATACTAAGTATATTAGGTAAAATATATTTTGAGAATAAAGATAATAATAATGTTAAAGCAAAGAAGACTAATAAAATTTGATGTGTAAAGAAAAAAGGAACTAACTGTGGCATATTAGAAATAAAAGAAGTAATTAATCCCGTAATTATATAATAAATATATAATACTAATTTTAGTAACCTAAAATAGGAATACTAACACAAACGCAAGTATACCCCTGTAATAGAAAAAAAAAAAAATAAAGGTAAAAATTTATAGGGTAAATTCATTTAATTTAAAAACTTAATTAATTAAATTATACGTTTTGGCTTTATTTAGCTTATGCTTGCAAAGGAACAATAAATATTAAACAATAATTAAATTAAATAAAATATACTTAAATCAATAGGTTACATAAATATATTAATATAATTAGAATAGAAACAAATATTAAAACTAACCACATAACATAAAACAATATTATATATATATACTTAAAAGCATGAAAAATCTTTAATATTAATAATAATTTACAATGTTTACAAAACATATAAAATAAATATAATTATAACTAATATTGTTCAAATCAGGAATAAAGAATTTCATATTAATAATATAATTAATTTTCTATTTGTAATAAAGAAAAAATAAAAAAAAAAATAAGGGTTAAATAATTAGCCTTAAAAAAACAGAACTACTTAATCACCTTAGAATTATTTAATCCATTATTCTTTGGTAACGAATTATTATTATTTTTAATTTTTCCAATATCTTTATGTTTATTATGATCGTCAGGTAAAATTGGTTTTTTTTTAGGGTTAGGCTCAGATTTTTTAGGTTTACTATCTTGTGGTTTATTATTACGTTTTCTATATTTAGATTCCGAATCCATTAAAATATCAAGAAGATCATCAGGTAAAAATGGTTTTATTTTAGAGTTAGACACAAATCTTTTAAGTTTAATATCTTGTGGTTTATTATTACGTTTTTTATGCTCAGGATACCATTCCCTTAGAAGATCAAGAATATCATCATTAACAGTATAGACTCGTTCATTATTTAATGAATAGGGCATAAGTTTAAAATATAAATTCTCAAAAATATTTTTCTTTATCATAATACCTAAAATATTTAAATAGATAGATATTTGAAATAAATTTTTTATTTTTAATGGACTATTTAAATATTTATATTTTAGATAAAGAATTAATTCTACTCTATGAATATAAATAGAATAAAGTAAAATAGAAATAAATATTCAATAAGAAATAGGAATAATATCAAAAAAAACAAGAGAGAAAAATTCTATTAAATAATTAATATTAAAAAAAGAATTCGATTCAATATCAAAAGGTGACAAATTATAATAATCACTGAGATGATTATAATCAATAGAATGATTATAATTATTATAGAAAATATCAAAATATGATTGATTTGACAAATCAATCATATTACAATTATAAAAATTTAATTCTGAGGTATATACATAATTATTAGATAAATTAATAGGACAAATATTTTTATCAATAAAAGATAGTTGTGAATTTTCAATAGAAATATTTACTGAACTAATAGAAGAATCAATTTTAGGAATAAATGATTCTGAATTTTTCAAAGAATTATTTATTTCCTTAATTAAAACACTTTCATCATTATGTGATACTTTAGATAAATTAGTTTTAGTATTATCTAAAGTATTGCTATTTAAATTACTAGAAGTATTGATAGAAGTACTAGCTTCTGGCAATTTAGGAGAACTGTTATTTACATATTTAGATGTACTAGGGATAGGTTCTGATATAATATTAGTACTTTCATCTAAAGGTTTACTAGGTGCCTTAAGCCCTAATCATTTAGGATTAAGTCCTTGTTTATTAGCACGTTTATAAGTCTCTTCAACAATATTAGCAGCATCTTGAGAACCACCACCTCTACTACTAATAATTTTCATTTGCCAATTCATCCATTTCATAAGATTATTTATTTGAACTAATTGATCTTGAGTAGGTTTTAAATTAATATCAGATAAATTATCTGTATTTAAATTATTTGAAGAAGTAGTCATTGAATTAATATTATCAGATTCTATATTAGAATTAGAGTTTTCACTACTATTTCTTCTAGATACGGAAGCACTATTAGTAGGGGAATTTAGTTTCTGATGGCTTTTATTTTTACAAGAACTAAAACAACATAAAAATCAATTTAAGCCAGCGAATTTAATATAATTAACTCTATAATTTAAAGAAAAAACAGAAGATCAAATAAGAATAAATCAAGATTTTAACTTAAAAAAATTAAAAGATAACATAGAAAAATATTTCTTAAAATTATTAAGTAATGATATAAATATAAATAATAAAATAAAAGGATTACTATATGGTTCTAATAAGAAATGAGATAATCCTAAATCTAAAGGTTCACTTAATAAAATAGGGAATATTCCTAATAAAACCATGATAGTAATTAAAGGTAATAATAATGAGAATTCTCTTTTATAAGTATCAGGAGCAGTCATTAAAAGAGGAGATATAGTACCACTACTAATTCTATTGAACATATATATACTATAAATAGCACTAAAAATGACAGATAGAGCTGCAATCATAGCCATTCCAGGATTAATAAGGAAAGTAGCTAATAAACATTTTAATTCAGCTATAAAGTTAGCAGTTAAAGGAGTACCCATATTACCAAATATAACAGTAAGTAACATAGCTACTGCTATAGGATATATATTTAATAGACCTTTAAGATAATTAATAATTCTAGAACCAATTCTATCATAAAACAAAGCACCTACAAAAATAAAAAGAGCAGGACTGACAACACCATGAGCAACACTAAATAAAATACTACCAAATAAACCAAAATGATTATTAGAGAAACCACCTAATAAGGTAGAACCCATATGAGCCACACTAGAATAAGCAACTAAAACTTTTAAATCATTTTGTCTCATAGTAGTAGTACTAGCAAAAATTATACTAAATATAAAAATAAAGAACATATTTATTTGTGCAGTAGCAAAAGATAGTACTAATATAAATATTAAAATTCTTATAAAACCATAAAGAGCCATTTTTAGTACAATACTAGCTAAAACAATACTACCAGATACATTAGCATCACCATGTGCTAATGGTAATCATAAATGAAAAGGTACTATTGGTGTTTTTACAGAGAAAGCTAATATAATAGCTATAGTACCTAATAAACTTCATGAATTAGATAATTGAATATCATCTAATAAACCAATAACCCCAGTACCATTTTCACCAATTTTTGTTAAAAATTCAATTAACATAAATAATGAACCTCATAAAGTATAAAGAAATAAATAATACATAGCTCTAAATTTTTGTACACCTCCAAACATACCTAATAAAATAAAAAAAAAAGGTAATATTATTTCAAAAGACACATAAAACATTAGGATATCTATTACTAAAAACACTATTATTAAAAAATAATGAGAAGCTAAAATAGTAGTTAGATAATATTTTATTTCACCCATTTTTATTGTAGTTCAATTACTTATAAAAACAAGAGGAAATATGAAACTTAGTAAGAGTATAAATGGAATAGATAAATGATCATAAGCTAAAATAACTCCACTATTAGTACTTATAGGTAAAGTTAAGAAAAATCCTTTTTGATAGCCAGATGAAAAAATATCTAAATTATTTCACTCTATACTTACAACCAAAAAAACAAATATAGCTATAGCTATACTAAATTTCTTTAATTGTATTATTTGTTTAACGTTATATAATGTATTATTTTCTTCGTCTATTCTCTCTTTTTTATTCAATAAAAAAGATGTAGTCATTAATAAAGGAAAAGCTAATACATTAGATCTATTTATTTTTGACGAATGTGTAACTGAAAAATAATCTAGCATCACAAGAGGTGTCTTTGGCATATTATCATCCAATTGAATAACCTCAAATATCCGCTTAGAATTATCAAAATTATTAATATTATTAAATACATTCAGTTTATACAACAATAATACAAAAGATAATATATATGATAACATTAAAAATTTTATAGTAAATATCATAATTAATTAATTATTTATTTGTTTATACTAGTAGACGTATCTACCGCTAATAAAAAATAAAAATTATTAATAATTTTTATCTTTTTTAGCTATTAAAATTAAAATGATATAATTATGCTAAAAAAATCATAATTATATTCTAATAAAAGAATAAATTCTTTGTAAATTAATAATACATAAAAGATATAGATTTTATATATAAATATAAATAAATAAATATAAATATAATATTTATAATTTAATCTACACTAAATAAATAAAAATAAGAGATAAATATTTATATATAATAAAAAATAAAAAGATTAAATTAAATAAAAGTGAGATTTACATAGCAATATATTAAATATTAATAAATGAATAAAAAACTAAATAATATATTTTATAATATCAAATATAAATTTAGAAATAAGTAAAAAAAATAATTAAAAAGAGGAATAAATTCAAATGGATACAAAGAATAATAATCCAGAGAACATAATAAATCCATATCTGGCAATAGAGCCTGAATCAAATTGGGCAAAAAAGAAACTAATTTTATATAAGCCAGCAATTGCACCTCTAGGTCCTAAATATTCAAATATTCCTTTATCAAAAGTAGAGTTTGTAATATATCCAAAATGTAATACATTATTTACTACTGTATTATTATATAATAATTCAAATCAATATCTTTGATTAAAGAATCTATAAAGAGTATGTCCATATTTAGATAGATTAAATTTTAATAAAGATATTGATTTATTTTCGAATAAATATAATGTTAATATGGCTAAGACAGTACTTAATAATAAAGGCAATAATTTATTAATAGTGGGTATACCGAATTCAGTATCAATTAAAATAGAATGAGTAGGAACACTATATAAGCTAATACCAAAACCTTGACTAGCTAATCCAACAAAGAAATCTTTTGAAAAATAACCTAAAAATACACTTAAAATACCTAAAATAAATAAAGGTAAACTCATATATCAAGGAGATTCATGAGCTTGTTCATAATTTTCTTTAGGAGCATTAGCATAAGTTAAGAAAGTTAAATAAATTAATTTAATAGAATATAACGTAGTAAAACAAGCAGCTATAACAACTAATAAATAAACTAAATAACCTAAAGATGTAAATGAACCAAATGCTAATTCTATAATTAAATCTTTACTAAAATAACCACTTAATCAAGGGAAAGCTGCTAAACTTAAAGATGCTATTAATATAACAGTATAAGTTAAAGGTAATAATTTAACTAATCCACCAAATCGTCTTAAATCTTGCTGATCTCCCATAGAATGTAATACAGAACCAGCAGCTAAAAAGAGTCCTGCTTTATACATAGCATGTAAAACTAAATGCATTATAGCTACTGAATATTGACTAAGACCTACAGCTAATACCATCATTCCTAATTGACTCATAGTGGAATAAGCAATAATCTTTTTTATGTCATTTTGAAATAGCCCTACAGAAGCAGCGAAAAAGGACGTAATTGCACCAGTTACTGTAATTATAACTAAAGCTAAAGGAGATTGTTCTAACAAAGGAGAACATCTTAATAATAAATACACACCAGCTGTTACCATAGTAGCAGCATGGATCAATGCAGAAACTGGAGTTGGTCCTTCCATAGCCATAGGCAATCAAACGTGAAGAGTTAATTGTGCTGATTTCGCAGCAGCACCTAATAATAAAAGTATTACTATAAAATTAATAATTTCAGTATTCATATAAGGAGATAGTGCAAATATAGTTCCATAATCTAAAGTACCAAATGCAAAGAAAATGGCAAAAAAACCAATAGTAAGGAAAAAATCACCAACTCGATTTGTAAACATAGCATTCATTGCACTTTTTACAGCTGCTATTCTAGTGAACCAAAAATGAACTAAAAGATAAGAACAAACGCCTACCAAATTTTAAAAATAAAAAAAATATCGTTCCCAGCTGCCTTCCTCCCATACTTACGAGCTCCCCAGCTGTCCAGCTTCCCTGCCAATATATTGGCAGGGAAGCTGGAGACGATATAGCTTACTTTTTATATCTCTGTATTTTACTACCAAATAAAAATATCAGGATTTATGTAAAACCTTGGAACAAAAAAAAATAAAATATTTTTTTGTTAAAATTTTGACTGTGCATTAAATACAAAGACGTCCTTATGTATCCACTATTGTTCCAGTCGATCACAATTTATATATCAAATTTATAAATTGACGATCTCTTAATTAAGCTAATCAACTTGATCGTTCCAATAGCATAGCAAAATAAATTATTTATATTTATTTTACTATAATATAATTTTTAATACCCATTCAATTTATAATACATAGAAGGAAGCATATAAGGCTTAACTAATTTTGAAAAATTAGGAAGAGAATTTTTATAAATAAATAGAAAACACGTATTCTTTTTTTTACCTTCTCATCTTTTAGAACACAATATATTATATTTTCTTTTTAATAAATCACATAAAAATAATAATTCCTCATCTGTAAAACAATTTATAGCTATTTTTACAGATGATCCAGAGATAGAACCGTGATTCATAAATCAGATAGCTAAAGCTAATGGATTTAAATACTCTTCCAAATTTAAAGGAATAACTTTTATGTATTCACCTTTTAAATTATCTAAAGTATAAAACATATCATGTAATCAATTTAAGCTAGAAAATGTATAACTATTTATTCTATAATGAAATAGGATTTTTCTTTTTTTACTTATTCGTTTTCTGAATATAGGTGCTTTATTTCGACAATAACCTCTATCAGATAAAAATTTATGAAATCAAAATAAATATTCTATATTTATATTACATAGGTCAAATATAACTCTTGTTCCTTTTCCTTTTATTCTTTTTTCTAAATAAGTATCTCCTAATATAGAACCCACAATAATAGAAATAATATCAATATTATGAGGACCTCTCATTTCACGACCTAAAAGCTTATTAACATTTTTATAATTAATAAATTTATCTAAATTAATAAAATTATTACTTAAGCTAAAAAAATATCAGACCCTGAAAGAACTACCATTGGTCCATTTCAAAACAATATAGTTAATTATTTTTTTTTCTCAAAATAAACCTTGAAAATTAGATTCCAAAATAATTGACCCTCACCTTATTTCTCAATATTCTATTTGAATTACCACAAGATTTCGTTCGGAACCTTTGACCAGTAAGATACTTAATACAATACACTGGGTTAAATTAGAAAATCCTATTATTATATATCATTCTTTATATTTTAATAAATATAAATATCATACCTTATTCTCTATTATAATGTAATAAGGAAATATAAGAAAAATTTTATAATTATATTGTAAAGTACACTTATATAATAATTTTCTATTATAGAACATAGAAATATGCAAGAGAAATATCATAATTTTTACATAAGATAGATATAAACTGAAATTATGAAAAACAGTCCAAATTATTCTAAATAATTTTAACAGGTTTATGATTATTATGCAATATAAAAAATATAAATAGTATTTATATTTTTTATTGAGATTTTCGCTAAAAATTATAAAGTATAAAAGCAGTGTAATAAAAATTAAATAAAGATTAATAATCTTATATCATATAAGGCATATTACGTAACCTTCTCAACCCACAAACATAACTAAAAAGTTATCCGCTGTTATTAGAATAAGCATTAAACCAGTAAATAAAGATATATAAGAAAAGAAACGTTGTACATGTGGATCTTCTCCCATATATAATACGGAATATAAATGAACTAATAATGATACTATTAGCACAGGAATTAACATAGTTACTGTTAACTCATCAAAATAAAAGGATCAATTGATTCTAAACATTTCAGAACTTACTCATGAAAACAATTCAATACTTGTCGTTGATTTACATATAGCTACTTCAAAAAAAGCTATAAATGCTAATAATGTAGTTAATAATAAACATATAATATTAATGATAAAAGATCCTCTTACTCCTAACGATCTACCAAATATACCGCTTAATATAGCACCTAAAAAAGGTAAAAGTATTATTACTAAATACATACTTAAAAAATAAAACCCTATAAATTTAAAAATTTATTGTTGCATTCTAACTAGATATATAGAAATTTTATCTAATTACCTATAAAACTTATTACTTTTTTTAATAATATGTCTTAGGTCTTTATATAATTATTAAGAATGACTTATATATTACAATATTTACAATAAAACAATTATAATAGAAAAAAAATAGATTATTAATTTTAAAATAATATTATTATAGTAAAATTAATAAGTATAGTGAAGCATATAAGGATTATATTAAATTAATAATTTAATATATATTTATTAGAATAAATTTAAATTAGAATTGATTTAGATTAAAAATAATATAATATTTATATTATTTTTTTTTTATATTTCTAAATTAGTGACTTCTTCTTAATTTAAAATAAGCAATAATAATTGCTAAACCTATAGCAGACTCAGCACCAGCTACAGATATAATATATAAACTAAATAATTCTGCTAATATATCATTATATTCTCAAGAAAATAATAATATTAATAAAGATACAGCTAATAAAATAATTTCAATAGAAATAATCATTAAAATTAAATTATTTCTATTAAATATAAATCCTAATGTTCCTATAACAAATAAAATTAAGGCTAAATCCATCGTATTAATCATCATAACTATCTCTTCCAATCAAATAAATATATATATATTTATTATTATAAGTAAATAAATATTTATTAAATAAAAATATTTTTGGCTTGTACCCCTAACCCACCCTCTTTATACTAATACATTAAGAAAGAATTAAAATATTAAAATAAAGCCACCAGGAAAAAAAATATGACCCCTAACCCACCCTCTTTATATTAATAGAATAATAAATAATAAAATATAATTATTAAATAAAGCCACCTGATAAAAAATATGACCCCTAACCCACCCTCTTTATATTAATAGAATAATAAAATAATAAAATATAATATATTAAATAAAGCCACGAGACAAATAAAATATAAGAGAATAATATATAAGAAAAAATAAATTATGGTGCGTAGTATGCATAGCATAGCAAGAAAATATAAAATTTATTCTTATAAAATGACCTAATTTTGTTGAGAATATAAATAATATATTTAAATACTAAATAATAATTAATGCATTTTTCTTGTTCCGGACCGAGAAAAAAATATAAATATTATTATTTAATAAGATTATATTAAAAGTGAAAATAAATATCAGATTATGGATTTCTATTATAAAATAATAACAAAAATTGAATTAAATAGACAATAGATAATTAATTTAATCTTAAAATTATTATGTAATTATATAGATATTTAAATAAAATAATAAATATAATTAATTATATGTTAAATTTAACCTATATTATTATATTAAAAAAACAATAATTATCTTTTTTTTCATCTATCAAAGCAATCTAACTTATTATTTTCTTCTATTTGCATTAATCTAGCTCCTTTTTGTACTAATCAATGATCTGATTCATTAATACGTATCTGACTTCTATTCACTCTTTTTGGTAACGATTCATTTGTATTAGAAACAGATGAATTAGTATCAGATGTAGTTGTATTAGTACTATTTACATTAGTACCCGTTTGAGCATTTATGTTTCGATTAATTTCAGCTTGGATCCTTCTAGCTCTATTAGGGTTAACATATTTAGACAACTTTCTAGGAGCTTCTTCTATTACTGATCCAGATGTATTTGTATTAGATAAATTAGAATTAGACGAATTAGAAGCAGAATGATTAGAACCAGTAGGGTTAGAACCGAATAAGTTAGAACTAGATGAATTAGAAGTAGATATACTAGAACCAGTAGGATTAAAACTAAATGGATTAGAAGTGAATTGACTAGTAGGAGTTAAATTAGAAAGAGATGAATTAGAAGCAGATAAAATAGAACCAGATAAACTAGGATTAGATAAATTAGAACTAGAAGTATTAGAAACAGATACGTTAGAACCTGAAACATTAGTAGAAGACCCTAAAATATTATTATTAAATACTGAAGTATCAATAGAATCCAATATACTTTTATAACCAGATGGATTAGTAATAGCTTGAGTATTCATACTAGTAGGGGCAGAAATAGCAGTCGAACTATTAGGATTTACATAATTAGACACCCTTCCAGGTATTTCATTTGTAGTGGATTTAGGTGAATTCATATTAAATCCTGAAGTACCAGTTATATTACCCTCACTAGATCTAGTAAAGTTAGTATCAATATTAGGATAGGATGCGTAAGGTACGTGTGCTGGAATAACCTTATTAATATTAGTTGTATTGAATTCAGAATTAAAGGTATTATTACTAGTATTATTTAAAGTATACTTATTATTAATAGCATTAGGGTTTGTATCATTAGATGGATATATATTAATATTCTCATCACTAATTCTAACTCTTTTAGGAACACGTGATTTAAATAAATCAGAATTCTTTTTTGACAATATAGATTTTATAGGCTTAGATGTATTTGATTGAGTAATCTGTTTATCAGGATTACTATCAGTCAAATTGGTAGAAGTATGATGTAAACCAAATTTATTAAAACGTCTTCTTTTAGTATTTAAAATTTCAGAGTTATCATACTTATCAGCATCTATAATATTATCTAAGTTTCTTTTTCCTAAAAAAGATCTAGATTTAGAAAAATCAACATTATTATTTTGAGGAGTTCTAGGTAAAATTAAAGTATTACCTAAATTATTTTGTTCGTTATAAGTAAGAGGATTAATATTATTTAAAGTATTATTTATTATGTTATTTTGTGGATTAAAAATAGGATTTAAATTACTTAAAGAATTACTCATTAAATTATTATCTTGATTATTAATAAAAGTGGACTGAATTTGAGGTGCATTAATAATATTACTATCTAAATTATTATGTTGAATAATAGGATTAGAATAATTAGTAGTAATATTCAACAAATTATTTAGTTCCTTATCAAATAAAGGATTACTACTATTCATAGCAACTTTCAAGATCTTATCAGCTAATTCTTTATCCTTTTCATCAAGAATTTGCATAAAATTTCTAAAATTTGTTTTTCACATATCTAAATTAAGTCATCTTTCAAATTCACATTCATTTTTAAAACCTGAAATGTTAGGTAACGGAGACTTAGGTCTATTACGAAAATTTGAAAAAAATTCCTTAAAATTATATACCTTTAAACTATCATAAGGAGCCGATTCTATTGTTTGCTGCTTAGTTATAGCATTTTTTGCTAGATATTCTTTAGCCTTATGGTAAATCGTTTCTTGAATAGCAAAAGGCGAATTAACAAAATATTGTTGATCTTGGGTAGATAGAACATTTTGATTTGTAATATCTAAATTATTAGTAAATTCTTTACCTTGATTAGGTAGAACTGTTCTATTAATAGCATTTCTATTATTTAGATTACTATTAAAATTCTTGTTATATATATTATTATTATGAGAATTACTTTGATTTTTTTGTATATTATTATAAAAGTTCATTCTCTCATTATTTTCAATAAGAAGATTGCTAAGATGTTTTTTATAATTAAAATTAAGCATATTTTTATTTACAAAATGACTAATATTCTGATTAGTAGTATTATAATTGTTAGTATAATTAGATGTGTTAATATTATTAGTAATATTAGTACTATTTTCAATATTATTAAAATTATTATTATTATTATTTATATTTAATTGTGTATTATAAATATCTTGACTAGAACTAGGAATAGGATTATTTAAATCATGCATATAATTATGAATAGGATAATTAAAATCATGTACAAAATCAGGAATAGGATAATATAAATCTTGAATTATAGGTGAATAATTTATATTATTTGCAGGATCCTGATTAATATTACTATTAATATTATTACTATTATTATTAATATTATTACTATTATTATTAATATTATTATTAGTATAATTATTAGAATTTCTATTATTAGTATTATCATTTAGATGATTAATATTATTATAGTCATAGCCAAAAAATCCTGAAGTGCCAGCACCAGTTAAGCCTCCGGCACGAACCTTTAGACGAAAAATATAACCATTATAAAATTTGATATTACCAATTTTATTTTGATTTGTATTAATAAAAGTAAAAACTTGAAAAATGAAAGCAATTGCTTTTTGAAAAATATTACCTTTAGATCAAGAGTGTAAAAATTTTTTATAACTAGAAAAATAATCTATGTCTTTAAAATTATAATTATTATTATAATTATTAGATATAGAATATTTTGTCCAGAAAACACTAAAGAAATTAGAGATACGTCCTTTAAAATTAGAATAAGAAGAACCAAATTTATGATATAAGTTATTAAAATTGAATAAACTAGGTATTTCTAAATTTAAATTTAAAGAAAGTTCTCATCCCATTAAACCATTAAAAAAGTTACTAATAAAATCAAATATTAAGCTAGAATAAGTAGAAAATATAATTATTTTAAAATAATTATATTTTAAAATTCCTGTAGCTAAAAGAATATTATAAAATAATAAAGAAGATCCAATAATAGCAATTAAAACTAATAAAAGATTTAATTTACCTACTTTAGCTTTCTTATTAAAAACATTGATTCAAGATAAAACAGTGGTAGTAAGTAATAATATTATAATAATTATACAATATATATTTAAAAAATCACAATTAAAATCATTGAACGATGCAAGAGCAATGTTATTTATGATTATAAATAATCTGCTAAATCCACACAAAACAAATAACAAGTTAAATATTAACAAAATAATATAAAGAAATATTGAAAATTTACTACTAAAAATATTAGATAAATTTATATTTTTCCTTTCGCAATATTCAGATATAATAACAAAAAATGATCATAAACTTAATATAAATAAAGTATATAAAGAAATACTTAAAATAAAAAATAATCCAATATAAAATTTAAATATTCAACACATAATACAAAGAGCTAAAACACTAAATAAAAATAAGGCTATTCATAAAAAATGCCGATAAATTTGATATATTTTCTCCATTTTAGAAAAAATAGAATAGTTACTTGTTTCCATAGGCTCCATAGTACACTATTTCCATCTTTAATACCCAAAAATTTTAAATTCAGGTAAGATGGTATGTTTGTCAATAAGATATATAAAAGATTGCTAATTACCCATTTTAGATGAAATGGTGTTATTTAGCAATACTGGTATATATACGATAACTTATTCTTCTTTTAAGTTATTTTTTAATGTATTTATATTTAGATTAAAATACGAGAGCTATTTGAGTTTATTGAAATATTATAATTTAAATAATTTAAATAACAAATTATTTAAATTATAATATATAAACTTTATACATTATTTATTAGATAATAAAAAAATTATAAAAATAAAAGTAATGATCTTTATTTTAAATTTCATTTACTTTAAAAATATTATTCATTTAACTAAGTGTAAACAAATATACATTAATTATGAATATAATAATAAGAAAGCTATCATTAAACAGAATAATCCTGTAGCTTCAGCTAATGCAAATCCTAGAATAGCATATTGAAATAACTGTGGCCGTAAAGAAGGATTTCTTGCTGTTGCTTCAATTAAGCTACCAAAAACTAAGCCAATACCTGCCCCTGCTCCAGATAAACCAATAGTTGCTAAACCTGAACCGATAATTTTTGCTGCTTGTACTAACATATTACTTTAAAAACTTTAATTTATATTTTTTTATTCTTATAAACTTACTATTTGTTATATTATTGATATTTATAATAATATAAATTATTATAAATTAATATAAATATTCTTTTATACATTTTTATTCTAATTTTATACCTTTAAACTATACACTTATTTGTATAAATTAATCTTTAACTTTATTACTATTTATATATTAGATACGATCTAATTAATATCTAATAAATTTATTTACAACATAGAATATATTCTATGTTGTAATAATACTATTTATGATTCAACTTATAATAAAACAAAATAGTTAACATTTTACATCACTTAAATTAAAAAAATTATAATTCCTTAATTTTTTATCTTGTACGCAGTGTGCGCTTCAAGAAGGATTATTATAAGTATTTATATTTAATGTATTAATATTAAGCTAAAAAGCTCTAACATAACTTTGTATAATAAGAAATAAAAAATAAATAGTAAGATAAAAGACTAAAAAAGTAAGTAATATGATGTTGAATGTCTGGAATTGAACCAGAGCTCATTACACCACAAATAATTGTTCTACCTTTAAACTACATTCAACTAATAGGGAGAAATATATAATAAAAATAAATCTTCTTAATATGGATGCTATGATTGAAAATTAAAATAAAAAAGTTTTATTTATTCTCCTTTTCCTTGGCCTCCTCAGAAGTATACAGCACCAAATAAAAAGAGTCAGACAACATCGACAAAATGTCAATAAAGTATACCTGATTCTACTCCAACATGGTGTGTATTTGTTACTTGGTATGAATATATCCTTATTGCACCAACAAGTAAGAATATAGTACCTATTATGACATGTACAATCATATTAATACAAATTCATTTAAAATTTGTTTTTATATTTTAATATAAATTTAGATTATGTTTTTAAGAAATTAAATTTATCTCTCGTAGTTTTATTTTAAATTTAAACTAAGTTTTATAGAAATAAAAATTATTTCACATAGGGCATTCGTGTCGAGATTATTGTCGGTATTACTCACTCATTAATCGTTGAATAATTTTAATTCATTTTTTGTTAAATAATAACAATAATATACCAAATTAAATTTTATTTCAAATTATATTATTTTATTAATACTTCCTTGAAATTAACCCTATTTTCTATTTTTAATATAATTTTTTGTATTTTAAATATATAATTTTTATATATTAAACCAGTATCTAATAATGTTGTAATTTTATATCTCTTATTTTTAAATCAAGAACAATTTTATTTATACTAGTATAAATTGATTCTATTTTATCTATTGTGTTTATAACAAGTATTTTATAAGAATAAACAAATTTAATCTAATTGACTCTTTTGCACCTTTTCCCATCTTTTAACATATAATGGGATGGCTTATTTAATAAATTAAAAATTTTTACTTTTATATCTCCTAAATATAAATCTTTATTCCTTGTTATTAATTTATTTCTATTCATTACAGATTTGATCTTTAATATTAAATCTCTACCTTCTGATGTTAAATAATATCCTCAAAAATATAGATCTACTATATAACATCAATTACAAATATCAAAGTATTTATTAGAATAAAAATTTAATTTTTTAAATAAAGGAAGAAGAATTAATTTAAAATAATATATATCTGTGATATCTAATATTACACTTATATATATTTTATTCTTTCTATCTCTATCTGTATAAAACCTAACAATCAATTATTAGTTATTTTAATATTTTCAGGACTATATCGATCTTTATTAATAACATTTTTTAAATTACTTATTTGTGATAAACCTTTATATGTTAAATGAGATTTAGTTTGTACTATTTCAGCTGCATTTTTAAATATCATAAATTGAGAATATTTAGTACTATTTAATTGAAAAGTATTAAATAAAGGTATAACGACATTTTCAATTGAATAAAAATCACTAATATAAAAATTATACTTATATTTAGATATGCTAATTTTACCAAACTTTAGCTCTTTTTGTATAAATTTTAAATTATTTAAACTATCTATAAGCAAACATATTTGAAACGTTAAATTAACATACTTTGGTAGAATAATTTTTATACTCTTATTCTTAAAAAAGATATATTTTTTACATATCTAGGATTATCCTTTAAAACTATAGTAAAATTTCCTTCAGCATCCGTAAATCCTATAAATCAATCCAAAAAACTATCATTTACCTTAAATTTATTATTATTATTGTCAATTAGATAAAAAGTCATAACTATTATTAATCTCCTTATAATTATAAATTTTTTTATTCGTAGATAAGAATAAAAAATAAACATTTAATAAAATATATAAAAATCTATTATTATATATGAACAATATTAAAAAGAGGAGCAAAATGTACCCATGAAAGCCAGTTCCCATAAAGAAAACCGATCCAAATACACTATCTGTAATAGTATAAGAAATACCAAGATATTCTAATACCTGTAAGGCAGTAAATAATATAGCTAATACGATAGTAGCTAGAGAACCATAATTAGCTCAATCAATTAATTGATTGACTAATGAATGATGTGAGATCGTTACTGCTGAACCAGAAGATAATAAAATAGTTGTATTAGCTGTAGGTACTTCCGAAGCATCAACAGGTTCTATACCTTTAGGTGGTCATTCACCACCTATTTCAATAGCTGGAGCCATTGAAGAATGAAAATAAGCTCAAAATATACTTAAGAAAAAAAATACTTCACTTATAATAAATAACACTACTCCAAGAGAAATTCCTTTTTGGACCTTATCTGTGTGAGCTCCTAAATAACTAGACTCAATTATAATATCTTTAAATCAAAGTCCCATCCCTCATATTAATAATATAAAAGAACAAGTTAATAAAAAGTCTCCCATTACATAGCCATGAAATGATAATACAGCACTTATAGTAAGTGATAATAAAACTCCAGCTAAAGCTAATGGTCAAGGTGACTGATCTACTATATGATAAGGATGAATTGGTAAAGATAATTCAGAACCTAAATTACATATTTGATTTTTATTAACTTTACTATTTTTTCAAGATAATATATTATGATTATTTAAATTAATATATATATTATTAATTAAAAATTTAAGTATTATATTTTTATATCATAATATGCTTTTATTTATATAATTTGAAATATTATTTAAAATTATACTTATAATTTTTAAACAGAAAAACATTTTTTTTTTATTTATTATTTATTATACTTCAAAAATTAGTTTTTAAATTTAATATTTTTAATATCAATTATGAACTATCTATAAAATTTTATATAAAGTCACCATTATTACATAATTTAAAAGTATATTTATTCATACTGAAGTTTTAAATATATTAGAATATTTTTATTACACCTAATATTTAGTGCGAGCAAAGATAATAAATAAATAATAAAACATTTATAATTTTTTTTTTGTTTTTTTCTTAAATGGTTATATAATTATGAATTATTAAGTACTAAATGCTTTAAAATAAAGGTTATTATAATATATTAAAATATATTATAATATATTTTAATAGTTTCATTCATATCGAATAAATAATATTACACTAATTTATTATGTGGCTAATTAGACTTTCGGACAGATTGGATTCGAACCAACAACCTCCTACTCCCAAAGCAGACGCACTACCATTTGTGCTGCTATCCGTATAAATTTTAATTTATAATAATAATAAATATTAGTCCTAATTATCCATATATATTTAAATAAATTTATTTTTTTTTTAGATACTAGCATGCTAGGTATATGTAACAAGAAAATTATTCTCTATATTTTATATCAATACCCACGATAGGACTCGAACCTACACATAATATATAGCAGGATTTAAGACTGCCCCGGCTACCAATTTCGGCACGTAGGTTAAATTATAATATGATTACTCAAATTTATTATTATACTATTAGATGGACCTCTTTTTTTATAAATGATTTTTTAGAAAACAAGTTAATTTTTAATTTAGGCTTAAGGCTAAGGGGAATTGAACCTCTATCATACCATTATGAGTGGCAGGCTTTAACCATTAAGCTATAGCCCTTAAAAAAATAAATATAAATAAAATAAAAATTACAATAAAAAAAGATCTATGTATCATTGATAATTAGGACTAATAATTATTGTTATAAATAATAAATAAATCTTTTTTTATTATACCCACAGAGGGAATCGAACCCCCATTTTCTGATTACAAAACAGACACTTTACCATTAAGTAATATGGATAAATACAATAATATCTAATAAATAAAATAAAATACTGATATGTATTGCTATTTCTTGAATAATTATCATTTAATTATTAAAGTTAAATGTAAAGTAACATAAAAGATAAATTTATTTAGAAAAATATTTATTTATAATCTAGCCTTAACGGGATTCGAACCCGTATAACAGCATTGAAGGCGCTGGGTCTTAACCATTAGACGATAAGGCCTTATCATTATATCAACTAATAAAAGTAAAATTAATTCTATCAATAAGAATAAAAATTACATTTCGGATGTGTTAACCAGTAATATTAAATAATTAGTAAAAATAAAAGAATCAAAATATCGGTAAAAGGAATTGAACCTTTAGCTATTATTTATGAGACAATTATTTTTACCATTTAAACTATACCGATTATATTAATAGAGATAAATTATAAAATATAAATTATAAAGATAAAAATAATAAAATAAAGAATATTAATTTAATTCTATATAATCTAATATAATACTATATATATATTAATGAACAATACATAAAAATGTAAATAAAAATGATATTTAATGATATAAAAACTAAAATTTAATTTATATTATACAAGTGCTCCTCCTATAGCATTAGGAGAAAGAATAATATTCTTAGTAATTATTTCTTTTTTAGCTCTTGTTCATAATTCTTTCTCATTCTTAGACATATTAGCTGGATCAGCTTCTAATAAAATACGTCATTCATTTTTTAAATCAGTATTAGGTAAGTCTTTTCAATTTGAACCTATTAAACTTAGTATATTATCTAATAAACCAATTAAAGGTATAACACCTAAATAATGCATAAAATAATACGCAGTAGCAATTTGTCCTGCTATAATATAAGGATGAACTAAAATTAAATAAATTAATATGCTTGCAAATATTTAATTTACATCATAAATATTTATAACTCATTCTCGAACCGTACATGCAATTTTCACTGCATACGGCTCTCCACAATAATAATATATTTATATTTACATGTTTAACTTTAACTTTTATTAATTAATATATACCCCATTATTCTTGGTTAGGGCTAGAAAAATTTTGTATTATAGCCATAATTTTATAACAATAATTATTTATTTATGTAAATAACCCCCTAATACATTTCTATTAGTCAAGAATTAACAAATTATTTTTTTTAATAACAAAACATATAATATTTTTCTATAAATTTTTTTTATAATTTCTATAAAAAATGGTAGTTCCGTTCCTTTAACAATTAATCATATAATTATTTATACAATTATTGTTGTGATTCTTTCCTATTGTCTCTAGAAATAAATATATATATTTTAGCAGAATTAAATATATTTATTGAAACTAGAAATATATCATAGGTTTTAAATAACTCTGTTACCATAGATAGTATAAATTAAAATAAACAAATAAACAGAAAAAATAAAATATTTCTTCTTTAAAATTAGATTAAATAAAAAAAAAGAAGAACTATTTATATTTTATAATATTAATATTTATTAAATAATACTATCCTATAGGTAATCCCAAATTTTCTTTATATGTTCGAATTCTCTTTTTAGATACTAAACTCTCATATTATATCTTCAAAAAAAAAATTATAATTTAGATGCTTCTTATGTAGAAAATAGGCACCAATTTCTACATATCTAAAAATTAAATAATAAATGTTTTACTTTTACTATATTACCTTTCATCTTTCATCAATAAATAATTAATAATTACTTATGATTAAGTTAAAGAAAATTAATAAGAATAAATGATTTAGTTCAAGTAGTATTCCTTTTATCTTAAAGAGTATAATTACAGAAAATGCTAAATTCGATAAGATCTTTTCAGCTTTATCTTATTCCTGAATTATCTTCATAATACAGAAGCAATGAAGGATCATTATTTTATTTAATCACGACATATAAATATTAAATGGCGCTATGCCTCTACATGACAACTACCCAATCACATTAAAATTAAAAAATTAAAAGCAAATAATCAAAAAGCTAATATATGTAATGGTTTATATGTACTACCTTTAATTCTACTTGTATCAACAAAAGGTAAAATTAAAAGAATTAATATAGCCGCGAACATACTAATTACACCTAATAATTTATTAGGTATAGATCTTAATATTGCGTAGAATGGTAATAAATATCATTCCGGTACAATAGATGCAGGTGTCTGCATTGGATTTGCTTCAATATAATTATCTGAATGACCTAATTTATCAGGTGCAAAAAAAACAATTAAAGCAAAAAATAAAAGAAATAAATAAACAGTTACTAGATCATTTAACTAAATCTGCAATCCATATTAGGGACCTCTCAGATTCGTAACCGAACGGAACGGGAAACTTTCGTATTCATTCCGCTCTCCACACTGTCAACTTATATGAAATTATATAATTAAAATATCTTATTCTTCTGGTTTATTATAAGATACCTTTGAAATAATCAAAGTATTATCGTGATACCGTATATGACAACTTCTACATAACGGAATTTGTTTACGATTAGCCTTAGCCATTAATGCATCTAGATTTTTGGTTTTAGGAGATAAATCTTTCATCATTCTAACGTGATGCATTTCAACTCTATAGTTACTATCACAAATTGAACAGACTAAATTATCAAAAGAAGCTAATGATATCCCAGAACTATAAGATAGTTGTGGTATATTAGTATTAATAATTTTAGTTTTGAAATCTCAAAGATTAATTTTTAAATTAGGTTTGTAAAGTTGGATGTTCCTTGTAGTTGATTTTTTATTATTTTCTTTTTTAATATATTCGGATATATGAATATTTTTACCAAATTTTTTTATAACTTTAACTCTTCTTTTTAATGATAGCTTATGAGCCAAAGTCCTTAAAGCAGAATCTCTTAAAACATAATAAATTCATCCTAAAGCTTTACTTTTATTATGTGCGAAAGAATAATAATTTTCGAAACCACGTATTATACTATTAAAGTTATGAATAATTTGCCGTAATGTTAATGGAATTCAAGAAGTCCTAGACACACCTCTATTATTTACAGCTAATTTAGTAGTAGCAAAACGGTGCTTAACCTTATTAAGAGGAACCGTAAGCAGAAGAGGGCGTCTATTCCTTTGAAGTACACCACCTTTATGTTTTGAATAAGTTTGATGCTTAGCATGTCTAATATGAGTACCTAAAAACAATATTTTATTTTTATAAGAATTAGTTATTTTAGTTTTAATTGGAGATACAGAAATGCCCAAAGTATTACAAAAATCCATAACCTTTTTAAGTATTTGTCTTGTTTTAGTCCAACTACCATTAACTGCAATTATTCAATCATCAGCATATCTTACGTATTCTAAACGCTGAGTTCTATAATCCGCAATTTTTGCTGGACTAGAACGTAAAATGACGGCTAATTTTCGTAATTCTTTTCCTCTAATACCAGCTATCTTTGCTTTTTTTAAATTATATTGAGCTTTTCAATATTCAGAAGTTTTTAAATTTTTATTTGCAGCTTTACTATCAAAGATTTTTTTTAGTTGTAAAACGAATGTATCTAGCTGATGAAGATATATATTAGCTAAGATAGGGCTAATAATTGATCCTTGAGGGGTACCTATTATATTAGTCTTATAAATTTTAAAATCAAAATAGCCAGCTTTAAGACTTTTACGTATTAACTGTATAAATCTTTGATCAGATATTTTGCTTTCTAACAACTTTATTAATTTATCATGAGGGATAGTATCAAAGCATTTTTGAATATCTCCTTCAATCCATCATGTGGTACCAACAAATTCAGTAAAAATACATCGAAGTGCACTATGGCAGCTTTTGTTTGGTCTAAATCCATGTGAATTATTATGGAATAGAGGTTCATACACTGCTTCAAGCACCATTCGAATAATCTCTTGTACCAGTTTATCTCTAGGATTTCCTACTATAAGAGGTCTAGTATTTCCTGGTTGTTTAGGTATATGTTTTAGTCTACCAGGTGTAAACTTAAAAGATTCATCACGTAAAGATTCGATTATTTTCAAAATATCTTCAAAAGACATACCATCTAAAGTTGTAGGATTTATTCCTGGAGTCATACATCCAGGTTTCGATCTCAACTTATGATACGCAGCTAGATACATCATTGGATTTAATATAAATATTTTATACAAATTCCTATCAATTTTTCTATCTGGATATTTCTTACTATACTTTTTCAAATCATCTAGTTTCTTAAGTACATTTATTTCACTTCCTGTGGTTGTACTTAGACTTCTAGATTGTAACAATGCTGGACCACTTCACTTGTTAATTGAAGCTACTAAAGGTCCTCTGTAGGCAAATATCTTTCGATTAGAGATTACTCTCCTTAGCCCACCCGTAGTACAAATATTTACACAAACTGCAGGTTTAGGTTGTCCATTCATTTCCTTAATTATACTTTTAGTATAACTCAGTCTTCTAATCTCCTTTGTAAATCCTTCAAAGCCTGATCTACAATTAGAAAACAATATCCCTATGCAATATGGATATCCTTCTTCGCTTGAAAGTAATGGAAATTGGATTTCGGGAAGTATATCTCTAACCCTATCTGCGTCGTCTAGAACATCTTTGCATAATTGCTTCTGCATTATATGTTCTTTTTCCGTATATGCTCTGTTCAGTAATGAATTTCTCCCTATACCTAAATACGGTGACTTCATTTCATTGGAGAAGAAAAGGATTTGTAAAATCATTATAAATATAGTTCGACGGCGCAATTTAAACGCGTAATAAGGATGAAATGGTGCTCTATCTGTATTAGATGTAGTACCAATTGGATTAGATGAACCACTTACATGTAAGTATAATAAGTGCCCAACTACTAATGCAGCTAATATAAATGGTAATGTGAAATGCAATGAGAAAAATCTATTTATAGTAGCTGAATTAACTGAAAAACCACCTCAAACAAACTCAACTAATGATTGTCCTAATCAGGGAATGGCCGAAAGTAAATTTGTAATAACGGTAGCCAAATAAAATATATAAGTTTATATATTTTATTCCGAATATACATTAAGCCTCATTTCAGATACCCACTATTGTACTATTCTGTAGCGAAAATTTATTTTTCCGACGGTCTAATTTTATGTAAAAAAAGTTAACTCGTTTTCACTAGTGTCGCTAATGCTTTATTTATAGATTTCTTTGTAAAAATTAATATCTATATTTTAATATACGACTTATTAAATTTCTCATATATTAAATGCTTAACTATACTAAAATATAAAGTATAAATACAAAATATTTAGCATCTGAGGAATAAATCCATTAAATTTCTTATTTTTATTATTTAATTGGTATATTTGTATCTTTATATCTACTACTTTTTTTTATATTTATTAACCAAATTTCATATTGTTTCAATTTATAACCTAATAATAAATGATTATTAAAAGAGAAAAAATTAACTACTTTTTGAATATCAGATTTAGATGATAATGTTAATTGATAGCAATCAGCTGAATCTGGTTTTACTTCATTAGGAACTTTTCCAGTAATTAATAAACCAATTGCTTTAATAATGCTATAATTAATTAAGCCTTTTTGTTTAATATTATAGAAAGCAGATTTATTTCTCTTAAAACCAAATGAGCCTTCTGCAATAGTAAATCCAACTAATCAACTAGGAAAAAAATCTAAATTTAATAAATCAGTTACTGATTTATTCTTATGTTTTTTTATCTTTAAAATATTGAAATCTTTTCATCGTATGATAGAATTACTTATTATATAATTAACTTTTTCGAATTGTTTAATACGTTGACTAGTTAAAAAAGAAAGATTATACTTTCTCATTAGAGGAATTATAATATCAACCAAATCTTTTTTAGAAAAAATAATTCTTACCTGTTTTCTATTTCCAGACATTTTCGATATTTTACCCACACCTAACTTTTGATTAAAATATAAAAATAATGGTAAATCTCTTTCATGTACATTACTAGCTAATCGTATTCTTATAGTACTGTTAACTAGTTCTTTAGTTTTTTTTCTATATTGTTTTTGTTCACCTATATCAAAATAACCATCTCCATCCATAAATCCAATAAATAAACTCATAAAATTTTTATCAGGATTTGTTCTTAATTTTAATAAAGAATAATTTTTTTTTTGATTTAATTCTTTTTTTATCTTAGCTTTTCCTCAGAGGGACATATGACCAAAAGGCAATACATACAAACTTACTTATTTTAAATAAGCCAGAAAAACTTTTCCCCATCCCAGTGGGATGGGGAAGACGATTTTCACTCTAGGTGCATCAGGCATTAGCCCGCTCAGAGCGAAAAATTTTAATTTCGTATAATCTGTGACCTTAAGTCAAAGTTCCGACTGTGCATTAAGCAACATTTCAGCTACCTATATGTGATCCAGTCTGTCCCGACTTTTTATAAAGCCGACGATCTATATATATATAATTTTTTTTTTGACCGTTTTCACAAATATCGCCAAATAATACAAAAGATTATTTTATAACTCCTGCGAGTTATACCATTTTTATCAATCTTTTTTCTATAAAAATTACAATAGGATTAATACTCATGGGACTATAATTTAATACAATAATTTAAAAGACAAATACATAGAATATACTATTTTTTATTTAAACTTATTATTAATATCTTTAACTATTCACTGTCTTTTTACTAACTTTTTATATGTTTTAAGTGCTCTTCTAATTGTTTTTCACTACAATTTATAGCTCTTGTTGCATCCCATATAGAAATATACTTAACATAGACAGTTCCATTTAAGTTATATAAAGTAAGAGATCTTACATTAGATATACATTTATTTTTTACTTCTTCAGACACAGGTGGTCTATTAAGAACTATTTGTCTTAATTTATCTATTGTTTCAGGTTTCAATTTTTTACCTTTATTTAAATTTCCTATATTTTCTCGCCTTATGTCACTATATATATATATCTTTCATTTTTGTATATCTATTTCAGTATGTTTATAACCAAAATTTGAACCTACTTCTGTAAATATATTATATTTAGGCAGTAGTAATTTTAAATACCTATCTTCTAAATCCAGTAATTCTTTATTATTTTCTTTTGTAATAAATTTGGATATAATTCTAATATAAGGAAAGCAAAATTCTTCAAACTATATTTCTTAACTAATAATATTATTATTTTACTTCCTATATAATAAATTAGATGATTGCCAAATTTAGAATAAAATCTATTAGTAGACGCAGATCCTACCTAATAATCTTTTGATATTTTATTTATTATCATATATATACGACTTAAATCTTTTGTATCATTTAATATTTGTTTTCTAGTAATTTCCAAATCTAAATTTTCAAAAATAAATACAGGTTTTATTTTTAATTCTTTTATAATATCCTATAGTCTATTAGAAATATCTTTATTTTTAAAATTACTTCTAGAATAATACCTTAATCCTTTATTATAGGATTTAGAGATAGAAATAGGAATTTTGATTTTCCTAGAAAACAAATTATTTTTTTTACATAGTTTATTATTGTTATAATAATTTATTTTTATTTTAAATTTTGTTTAGTTATTAATATATCAGAAACAAGAATTATTAATAAATAAATAAAAAGTAAAAAAAAAAAATAATTGAAATAAATAAATTTAAATTATTGTAAATTATTCATTTGGGGCCATTTATATAACCCAAGAAAGCTGTCAATAAAAAAAGATTTTTTTTTATTCGACTATACATTAAATATCATTTCAGAATACTTAATAGTGTACTAGTCTGTAGTAGTTGTGTATTCAACTAACGGTCTATAAAACATTAACCGTTTTCATTATTATCATTTTATTATTAATAATTATTTATAATATAATTTACCAATTATTATATAAAAACAATTAATTTATATATTTCCAAATACATGTTGCATATATTTTTAATAATAATAAAATTATAAATAAAACATTATATGTAATCTACAAATTTATATTTCATTTCTTCAATAACATAAGGTTTTACGATTTCAGATAATCTTTCCATTGATTCTTTCCAAATACTAATTCTTCATTGATTTTCTCGACCCGTCTTTATAACTGTTATTTTTAAATTAAATTTTTTAATTAAAATTTGAGATAATTGTATACATTCTTCATATGTAAAAGAATTAGTTGCAATATTTATACCTTGTTTATTTTGTCTAGAACCATCTTGCATTATTCAATGTGCTAAACCTAAAGGTGTAATATAATCTTCTATTCAAACAGGAAGAATTTTTACTTTTATACCTTCTTTATTAATATAAAATGAATCGTATATCCAATTTAAACTAGAAAAAGTAAATAAAGTTAATCTATAATTGTATTTATAAGACATACATATATTTTTATTAATATCTAATTTGTGATACTTTTTTATTAATTTAGGCATAGTATTTGAACAATAACCTAAATTTAAAAATAAATCCCTTAAATGCATAATATATGCTTCATTATTTATTCCTTGTTCTATATGAAAACGTATACTCAACATAGATTGAGAACTTATCTTATCAGCTCATCAATCACCTAGCATACCACATATTAATAAAGATAAAAAATCAATATTATGTGGACCTATTCTATGCGAAGCTCTAATTCTCTTCTTAATAAAAGCTAAATTAAGAACATTATTTTTTTTATAATTTACATTTACATACATTTTTATTCATTTTGGCCTTTCTCTATTTATAGCCATCATTAAAAAGAAGATAATAGTACCAATTACTCAAACTCCAATTCTTGGTGTTCTGTAACTACTATAATAAAGTCCTCTAGCTATATGTGAATATACCGCGATAAAAAAAAAAGATGCCATATTTGAATGAATATATCTTAATAGTCATCCATCTTGAACATCTCTCATAATATGTTCCACTAAATTAAAAGCTAATTCAGCTGTACCGGCATAATGCATAGCTAGGAGTATACCACTTATTATTTGAGTAATCAAGGCCAACCCTAATAATGATCCAAAATTTCATAAATATGAAATTGTACTAGGTTGAGGACTATCAACTAAATAACTATTTAATATTGTTAAAACTGGATTTGATTTAATAATTCTCATTTTATACTTTTATTTTACCTTAACAGCAAGTTAAGTAATAATGAAGGAAAATATAAACACATATAAATCAATTAGTAAAAAAAAAATTAGATAATGAACATATGGGGACAAAAAAAAAATATTTATTTTATTTTTTTTTATTTTTAATTTAAATCAAAATAATATTATATAATAATTAAATTCTATAATATATTAAATTACTAATATATAATAATAAAAATAGTACTTATTTGCTTAGGTAGTATAAATTGGTTATATTTGAATATAAATATTCAACAAATACTTAACCTGTCTTTAGTTATTCACTAATTTACCTTTAATATAAACAAAAATAGTTTCACAATCTTAAAACACTAAAAATATCAATATTATTAATTATATAATAGAATAATATAAATAAAATATAAATAACACGTCTTCTTCATAACAACACAAACTTCAGTTTCTAATAAGCATAAAATAATAATACTATATTATTATTTTATAATAATTCTAGATTTTCCCACAAACACTAGATTTTATTTTTAAGATAAGAGAATGAATAATAATATAAACTATTTATTGTATTCATAAGAAAACAATTTTTTATATAATATAAATTTCTTATATAATTAAAATAATAATAAATATAACATATTCAGAAAAACATTAACATTAAAAATAATCATATACTCTTTTGTAAGTAATGAATAATATTCTTGAATAACAAGAAATTAATATATTTCTTTGTAATTTATGACCATAATTAATGTAATAAAAATATTATTAACTTAATTAATGTAAACTAACAGAATCTTTTATATAAGATGAAGTTAAAATAGTGTAAACATAACTTTGTATTCCTGCTATAGCTAATTCTAAACCAGAAATAGCTGTAATTAATACAATAGCCATAGGTCCTCCTATTAATAATACTTCTCAATTTCCAGTAAGAGCAGAAAATCCGAAACCAGCTAATATTAATAATAAAAGATGCCCAGAAATTAGATTAGCACCTAATCGTATACCTAGGCTAAGTCCTTTTGCTATATAAGAAATCAATTCAATCAAAGCTAATAATGGAACTAGTGCTAATGGAGTACCTTCTGGTGCAAATAGAGTAAAGAACTTTAATCCATGTAAAGCTAAACCCATAAAAGTAACACCGAATCAAATAGTAGAACTCATAGATAAAGTACTTACTAAATGAGATGTTGTGGCAAAATTATATGGTATTAAACCCATTAAATTACTAAATAAAATATATACAAATAAAATAAACACAAAGGCAAAAAAATATAAACCTACCCTAGCACCTATTTGTGCTAATACCATATTGTAGATAGTATAATAAATTGCTTCTGTTGCAAATGCTCAGCTATTAATCTTAATATTATCTTTAAAATTACCATATAAATAAAATATTAAAACAAATATTGTTACTAATACTATATATACAGATATGTTAGTTATAAAACCTATTGGTGTATAATTTAAACCTAATAATTCTCCGAAAAATGGTTTAATTTCAAATTGGTCCATTGGTGATAATAGATTTATATTAAACAAACTATTTTCTTGGTCAATCATTAATCAATCCTTTATATATAAAGTAATATTCAAGTTTTATATATATCATATTCCATCTTTGACATATTTCTTTTATTTTTATAATTTTTTTTTTTTATTTATTATTACTTATCAAAACAGTTATAAATATAAAATGGTATATTTATCCACATTAGAACTGATAACTTAATTTACGAAATTATAAAATATATAAAATTATTGTTAGGAATTATAATAATATTAAGAATATCATAACTTTTACGTTATTCTTTTTAATTATATTATACATTTAAATTATAATTTAAATAATTTATTTTTATTTTTATATAACTAATTAGAAGAAATAACTAATAATGTGATCATAATTAACCAAAAAAAATAAGTACATATCTTATTTTTAAATATAAGTAAATTATAGTACTCTTAATTACCTAAAGATACTTTTAATTCAAAAAAACAGATTATATTTGTAATATATATATATATGATATATAACTTATGTTTTAATATGATTAATCAAAGAGATTAATCAAAAATAATTATTTAATAATATAAAACAATATAAAATTTATAAATAATTATAAAAATAAAGATAAATTAATTTATTTATACATTTCTCAATTTAACTCTTATTAAATATAGAATAATTTAAAGGAATTCTCTAAAAAATCGTTAATATATAAATGACAAATAAAAATTAGAAACCATTACTGTAAGGTATAATATCAAAAGTTGAAAAGATAGAAATATTAAAAATAATATAACCAAAAACTAAAGGTAATAATTCTTTTCAACAAAGTGACATTAATTGATCATATCTAAGTCTAGGAAATGAAGCTCTAATTCAAATAAAAAAGAAAACAACAATGACAATTTTAAATCCAAATATATAAGATCCATATATTTTGTCAATAAATATACTCAAAGATTGAAAAAATGTAAATTCACTTGAATCAAATTCCATATATGATAAAGAACTAGAATTTTCTAAATAATTTCAATTTTCAATATTTATATTATTAAACATAGATAATAGAAATGATATATTTATTGGTGAAAAATAATAATATAAATATTGAAAAGGATCTAATAATATATTATGAATATTAGGACAATGATAACCACCTAAAAAAAAAATAGACATAAAAGCAGACATTAAAATTAAAGAAGAATATTCACCTAAAAAAAAGAAAACAAATATACTGGCACTATGTTCAGTCATGATTAATATAAACTATTATACCTGATAAATGAAATGATATTTACTACTTATAATAGTTCCACTCAGAACCGTGCGTGATAATTACTTATCACACGGCTCCATACAAAAATTTTATATTTAATTATATAATTTATTACCTAAAAAATATTAGAAAAAAAAAACAAAATATTAAAAAGTATACATAACAGAAAGGAGGTTTTAAAATTTAATTAATAAATTTTTCTGATCCTAGTAAATCATGATAAAAAGTCACTATGTACCCTAAAAAGTATGTAATTTTCATAGAGAATGCCCTAAGATTCTTCCCATTTATAATGAGAAACATATATTAAATTCCTATTTTAAGAAAAAAGAAATAATTATTATTATATATGCTTACCTAAAATATAATACACATAAATCGAATAATTTCCCATTTATAATGTTATATCTAAAAAATATAAAAGTATTATACTATTAAAAAAAATTAAATTAGATAAATAATAAATAATAAATTACAAATAAACTAATTTATAAATACCCTAATTTTCAAATAGGGGTATTTTATTATCATATCTATATTATATATAATAATTATATATTAAACAAAAGAAAAGTTGATTCTTTAATATTACTAAATTAATTATATAATATCAATTCAAATAATTCAAAAATGAAGATATATATTATATATATTACAAATATATTTTATTTTTTAATAATTTTCTAGTATTTCTATTGATTCTTAAATAGGAAAGACATGTAAGTAAGTTTTGATCAATTAAATTTAGTGTAATTAACAATTTTAAAATATTAGCATTATTCTTATAATTTAATTTAACTTGTAAAGTTAATTTTAAAGAACAATATATAAAAGAAGAAATTAATTTAAATAAACTAACGTAATCTTGACAATAATAAAAAGAATTAATAATTAAATTATGAATATTAACATAAATGGAAATAATACTACTTATATTAAATTTCAAAAGTCTTTTTATTGCTTTTGGTTTTCCTTTTTTATTTAAAACACCACTATTAATTAAAGCTTTAATTATTAAATATCGTGAAGATAGAAATAGAATCTTATGCTTAGAATTAGTATCTATACCATTAGATAATATAATATTTAAGAATTTAAAATTGTCATTATGTATATCTACTATAAAGCTAAATACATTTTTTAAAAATAATTCAAATTTTAAGAAAAAATGAATTTCATTTTTTATTTCATTAACTTGTCACTTATTTCCTGTTATACCTATTATAAAACTATCATAATATCTAAGATATTTAATACAGATATTACCATTAAAAAGATTAAAATTGATAGTATTATTATTTCGAATATTATCTGAAATAATAGCATCATTAAAATATGTGATAACATAAGGAAAAGTAACATTGTATTTATTATAATTTTTAAAAAAAGCTATTTTTAAATCATTAATTTTTTTGTCTAATTTATGAAAGAAAATATCTATTAATAAATTAGATAATTTATGGCATACCTTTAAATTAAGATTAGAAGTAATTTTTAAATAATTTATAGTGATAATACTTTTATTTAATAAGGAATTTAACAATAATATTAATTTATTATCTTTTATATACTCATTGATATAATTAAGCAATATATATTTATGCTCATTATTAAAAACTAGATCAAATTTAAAAGAAATAATTCATTTAATATCATTTCATTCTTCTTTTAAATCTTTTATAATTCTCCTATATCTTAAATTTTCCACATTATTAATATTATAATAAAAAATCTTAATTAAATTTAAATTATTATTATATAATACTGAAATTAAAATACGTAATATAATTAAATTAATAATATCAATTTTAAGATCAAGTATTGGAGGGGGAGCAAAAAGATATTTATTATTATCAATATTAGTACTTTCTACTAATCAAAAGATTTTGCTATTATTACGCATATTATTATATATATTATCTTCCTCTTTTACATCATTTACATTAGTGGTAAATTTGTTAAAGTATTTAAAGAATAAAACTCACTTACATGCTCTTGCTCTAATTACTTCTATTTCTTCATTTTTAGAATTAATATTAGTTTTACTCTCATTACAAAATAAAATTAAGGGTATCATATGATAATTAGTATTACTATACTTAAGACACAAAAAACATATATCAAATTTATTATTAATAAATAATAAATAAAGATAATGCCATATAGCGAAAATATTATTAATTTCATATAATTTAAAGTCAATAATATAATTATTATCTTTTAATATGATAAGTAAAAAAAAAATTTTTTCTTGTTCTGTATGCTTTGCACCAATATAAAGTGCTATAAATAATTTATTTCTTAAAAAATTAGAAGAAATAGAATATAATTTAAATAATTTTAAATCGTTAATATTATAATTTAATAAATTAGAATCTATAATAGTTTGATGATTAATAATAAAATTTAAAATTTTTACTAAGATATCACTATCATTTATAAATAAATAACACAAAGAATTAGGTATAAATCTAATTTCAGAACTAGTAAAAAAAACACAGTCAACATAGTGCACTATATTATGCAATTCATAAAATATTTCTCTATAATTATTTAAAATTTTTTGGTAAGGGTAAAGGTGTGGGAATCGGATAAGACTTAGTTTTATTAGTTTTAAACAATTCTTTTAAATTTTCTCTTAAAGCCCAAGGTATTTTCTTTCTATTTTTAAGGAGTATATCAAATTTATTAATTTTTCTAATTGTAAAAGGTACTATAAATTTGAAAACATTCAAATAATGTTTTTCTTTATTAAATTTTTGATGTGGTAAGTACTGTAAGTCCAGCTTATACATTAATTTATTCATTTTTGTATCAAAGGTACAATAAAAATTATTATTAGGTTCCATTATTAATCAATTATTTAAAATAACTTTTATTTCATTAGCATATCTTTTAATTAAGTTATTATAATAAACAGGTTGAGATGAATAATTTTGTATTCTAATAATACTTACTCAACCTTTATAAATTTTTTCATTATTACAATAAGTATAATATTGTGTAATATTAGATAACTCGTGTTTTTCATTTTTATGTAATATTATATTTAAATCATATAACAATACTTTTTTAATGTCATATTGATATTTTATTTTTCTTTGATAATTATAATAAGAATACAATTCCGTAAGTTTATCAATCTCTATGTCACATAATACTATTTTAATTTCATTATTTTCTTCTGTATTATAATCAAATAAGTGTGTTTCAAGATTAATATCATCTTTCTTTTTTGTATTAAGGAATTTTAATATTTCATTAGGTAAATCTTCTCTTTTCAATTTATTTTTACATTCATTATCTAAAACCCTAGAATGATGTTCAAATAAAATATCATAGGAGCAACAACGTCTTATAATATAATAATTACTTCAATTATCAAAAAAAGTGTTCATTTTATCAAAAAATGTTTCACCTTTACACCCTAATATAATTTTTTTTCTACTTTTCTCTGAAATAATAAATTTCCATTTATTACTTCTTGAAATGGTTTCTTTTTTCTCACTAATTTTATCATTTATTTTCATGCATAGCGTGTGGTTCAATAAGATTTTATTAAACTTTTTAAACTTAGAAAAAATATTTATCATTTTTTTATTATTATTATTTTTATAAAGATACTTATCATATTCATTATAACATATATTATAAAAAGAATGATTAAAATATTCTAAATGATATTTAAATATGGAACTCCCTGGTTTTAAAGAATAAAGAATTTCTATTATTATACAAAGACAAAGGAAATAATAAAAAATTTCTATTTGAAAATGTAAAGTTAATAAATCTATACAAGGAGTACATCTTTCAGACGGATCCATAATCTTACTTGTTCAAGTATAGATAAAACCTAATATCATATATATATTAATATATATATTCCCGTATTTCTTGTAGCTAAGATTACCATTAAAGGGATTTATTATATTATTCACATATTTAATTAATTTTCAAAATAATTCGCTTAAAATACCAATTACATTCATTAAATTGTTATTATTATTTTGAATTAATCCTAATACTCAGGATAAAGTTTTAATACTTCAAAGAAAAAAAAGAAGGCACATCTCACACAATCCTGCTACTAATTCTGATTCCTTATTTACTCTTTATTTTTATTATCCAATTCTAATTTTATTTTAGCCAAAATATTATTATCAAGAAGAACTCTAGATAATAAATATTTACTTGAATTTCAAGTAAATATTTTTCTATTTTTTACATATCTACCTATCGTATTTTATGTAAATTCAAGAGTTCTGCTACATAAAGACTATTGGGATATATTTGTACTAATTTAAATTTATTATCTATTAACATATAAAAGTAAACCTGTTTACTTTTAATTACTGACATTAATTTTTTTACTTTATTACTATGTTTTCTACCAAACATAGGATTATTTACTCCTTGAGTTTGCAAACTAATTTTTTTCTTACTTATAATATTATGATGTTTTCCTAAAAAAGGGTGTTTATATACTTTATATCTTTTTTTCATTTTTTCCTTACTTATGTTACTATGTTTATACCCTATCATAGACGTAGCTATAATTTTGAAATTATATAAATACCTTAATTTAAAGTAAGACAAAAATAAGGTCTCAAATGTAGTTAACAAATTATTATTGTTATTATGAAATTCAAATATTAAGTAGTAAAAATTACTTAATCCATACTTTAATATAGATCGTTGTAATTTTAAATTAGACTTTTTTCCTTTTAAATGTTCAAGAAATCTATTTACTAAATTTTCACTACTACCTATATAAATTTTATTATTCTTTTTACATAAAAAACCATAAATACCTCTAGAATAATTTAATTCTATTTTTATACGATTAATCGTATTTATATTATGAATATTATCATAAATTTTTATAGGCTGAATGTCTCTATATTTTTTCTTTAAACTAATTTGTAAATTAGGAAGTAAATTAGTAAATTTCATATAATTCAATTATAAAAATAAAAAATAAGGACTTTATCATAAATAATCATAATCTTTCAATAATTTTATGATTATTGATTCATGTTAAGTCTCTAGTAGTTATATAATAATAATTATTATAAACTTTGCTCTTATAAATTATACATAACAATAAAATATATTATCATTATATAGTATAAATATTACAATATAATAAAGTTAGCAATTTATGAATTTATTAATAAAAAGAAAAAAATTTCTTAATAATTGGCCAAATTTAGCCTCTGCTAGATCAAATGGCGGTCTATTTGTTTCTGCTAATATAGCTATTAAAAAAGCTAAGGAAATAGGCAATAAAGGAAAAATATTTCACACTGCTTGTTGACAATCAACAATATATGTAAAACTAAATGAACCAGAGAATAAAATCAATATTAAAACAATTGAAGAAAACACTAGTTCATAAGAAAGTAATTGAGCTGTTGCTCTTATAGCACCTATAAATGCATATTTTGAATTAGCTGCTCAACCACTAATTAATATACCATATCCACCTAATGATGATATAGCTAAAGCAAAGAATACACCTAATTCAAAATCAAATATAGCTAAACCTTCACCAAAAGGTATTATAGCTCAACCTAATAATGCAAAAGTTAAAGTAATACAAGGACCTAAAACAAATAACATACTATTAGAATGTCTAGGTATAATTATCTCTTTAACTAATAATTTTAATGCATCCGCGAATGGCTGTAAAACTCCTCAGATTCCTACTGCATTAGGCCCGCATCGACGTTGCATAGCAGCCATTACTTTTCTTTCACTTATTGTTACAAATGCAACGCTCATTAATACAGGAACTAGAATTATTAACACTTCTGTTAAATGATATATTGGTAACATACTAAAACTTTTAAATTTTTTTTTACTTTTATTTACATCACTTTTAAAACTATTATTATATAATAATTATTATTATATCCTAACTATAAAATTTTCTTATTATATTTATTACTTTTTATTACTTTAATACTTACTTATAAATACTTAATATTTAAATATAAATTATTAATATATATTTTTTAATAAAATAAAATTTTATTATTCTTACCTAAGATTAAAGTATTATTAATAATAAATATTAGGGTTTATTACCTAATAGTAAAAAAATTTTTAGTAATATATGATGTAATTAATATGAAAAGTTTTTCCATTTAATTGTAGTAGAAATTGTATAATAACTTTTTCATAAATAATTAAGTTATTTTCTACTAAAGTAAAAGAAAGAGGTATATAACTTCCTTTATTATTACTATAATAGAAATATAATATTAAAAATTAAATTTAATTTTTAATATCTAATTCTATAGGGTGTGCTTTTTTAACTATGTCTAGGGCACCCTCTTTAAGTTCATAAATAAAACCTAGAACTAATATATATAAGAAAGCTAATACATTATTTTTACTTATTGTTTGATTATTGTGATTTATTGCAGTATAAGGAAAAATTAGGATAATTTCTAAATCAAATATTAGGAATAATAGAGCTACTCTATAGAAGATAATATTAAACCGTTCTCTAGTTTGTACAAAAGATGTGAAACCACATTCAAATCCTCCTTCTTTATCTAAGTATTTCATACTTATAGATAAAAATGAATTAATTCCAAAAAGTAAAATATTAATAAATAAAACAACATATATAAAATAAGATAAACTATCTACTGAATTTTCGGATCCTAATTCTTCAATATAACTTATATTAAAAAAACCAGGTATACCATAATTCTTATTTGTTTTTATAAGAGTAATAAATCTTGATTCTTCCTTTTTTTCAGCAGTTAATAATATAGTACCTACCATACCTAATAGTAATATAATACTTAATATATATAAATAAGGATGATAACTTGTATATAAAATATCTCCTATCGCTGATATCTGAGTAACACGATTTACAGCATTTTCTCAATTTGGTGTAAATACTATGTAATACTCTTCATTGTTAACGAATAAGTCCTTAATTAAAGATACTACTTCTACAAAAGATTGAGAATTTTCTTTAACATCAGAAAACTCTAATAATTCTTCTAATTTAATCTTATTATTATTAAATAATTCATTATAATCTAAATTATTATCAAGTATATTTCTAATATTAAAATAATATTCTGTTTCATTTAAATTATTTATACTGTTATATTTCGTAAAACTAAATTTTCCAATAATATTCTTAAATAAAAAAACAGATCCAACTAATAAAAAGCATAATAATGGTAGGTAATTATTACTTCTTTTATCTACAATTTCAATATCTATCATCATTAAGATAAATAAAAATAATATAGCTATTGCCCCTACATATATAATAATGTAAGAAATACCTATATATGTTATTCCTTTAAATATCAAAAAGAAAGCCACTAATATATATAATACAATTAAATTTAAAACAGAATAAATAGGATTTTGTGTAGTTATAACAAATAATGCTGCTATTACAGCTAATATAGGGAGTAAAGTGTTCATAGTAATAGTCGGTAAATATAATACCATATAAATAATCGAAGTAAAAAAAAAAATACATATCTTATTATTACTTAAAAATATAAAAATTATTGTACGCGTCGCAACGCGTACGTTATTAAATTAAATGAGAACGGACGGAATTGAACCGCCTATAGTAATAACACTAGTGGGTTTACAGCCCAACTCTCAAACCAGATGAGAATCATTCTCATGGAGATAATTATTTATAAATATTACTATTTTCCAGCTGCAGGTTCCCCTACAACTACCATATTTCGACTTAATAGAAATCAATGTCATACATTAAAGTTTTTTCTATATACTTGAAATGAACTAATTATCATTCCTTAACTACTTACTATTTAAATAATGTACTAAGTTAAATAAATAAAATAAAAATTTCAATTAATATAAAATATAAAAATATAAAATATATCATTAAAATTCAAATAATAATTTAATAAAAGTAATAAAAGGTAGAAAGGAATATACCCATATTATTTTTATTACTAGTTAAATATAGCCTGCTTAGTCTATAAAATAAAACCCTTCCTGCACATACATCTTTCTCCACCTGACGAGTGGTTAGTACACCCCAGAGATTTCTTTCACCGTAACAATGCTGATTTACGATTACTAGCAATTCCTTCTTCATGTAGCCGGGTTTCAGGCTACAATCCGTACTTTTTCTTATTTTGTAGGATTAGCTCCGAATTACTTCATTGCACCCCTTTGTTAAGAAACTTGCGGCACGTCTACAGCCCACTCCATTAGGGCCATACTGACTTGTCTTAATCCTCACATTTAAACCTATGTAAATTAAAATATCTCTTTATTAGAATAAAAAAAAATATATAAACTTAATTCTAAAAAACTCAAATTATTTATTAAATATAGAAATAATCATAGAATGTTTTTAAAATAAATAATAACTATACTATATTTAACAATTATTTATATTTGTTATAAAGTATAATAATAAGATTTTCCAAAAAAAAGTTATATACCTTAATTAAACCTAGAGAATTTACAAATACCATTTTTTGGTCGTTCTTCTTATATATCAAAAAATTAGTTTAAATAATAAATATAATTATATATATCATTAAGTAAATTATCAATATTATTTATAATGAAAGAAGGAGGGTTGCGCCCGTTTCTTAGGAATTAACCAGACGTCTCACGACACGGACTAAAGACAGCCATGCAACACCTGTATTTATTTTCGAATTATTCATTTGAAATATATGCACGGAGTGGTAAGGTTTTGCGCGGGTTATCGCATTAAGTAACATGCTTCACTGCTGGTCTCTGTGGGCCGTCTAGTGATTTGAGTTTCCGCCTTGCGGCCTTACTCCCCAGGTGGTATGCTTAATACCTTCGTTTATACGTGGAACATTTGATATCATTCAACAAACTTAATTTATTTTTTATTTATAGTTTACATATTGTCATTTATATTTATTTTAAACCATATATTAGCTCAAAGAGTAAATAATTTTTAATTAGAATAAATAAGACAAATATAAATTATAGGCAAGTTCAAAGTATTATATAAAAATCACAAATTAATATTCATTATTATTACTTTTATTCGATTTATTAAATTCCTAAGATTAGTATATAATCTACTACAATTAATATTAATCATTTAATTTAATAAATTAAACTACAAATAAAACAAGAAATATTTATTAGTTTTCTATATAAAAATTAAGCTTATTATACATAAATTTACATTTATGTATAAACAATTTCTTCTTTTTTAGAACTTTATATAAAATAAAAAGAGGGCTAAGCCCCAAGAAATGAAAAATGTACAATAAGTACCCGATACCTTATTTCCACAACGGCATACATCGTTTTCTGCATGGACTAACGGGGTCTCTAATCCCGCTCGATCCCCATGCCTTCGTACCTCAGCGTCAGTCATTAATAGTAACACGCTTTCGCCACCTCGCAACCTCTCGAGTATCTAGGTATTGACACACTCCTCTCGTTATATTTGTTACTCCTCTCTGACTCAATTATAGAATTATCATTATTCACTCTCACGTCTTAAATAAGATGTTCTATAAAGCCTACGTACCCTTTAGACCCATTAATGACGAGTAACGCTTGCCTCTCACGTATTACCGCGGCTGCTGGCACGTGAATTAGCCAAGACTATATTTATCTTTGTATACCATAGATAACTATCTTTCTGAATACTTTTCCTGTATCATACTCAAAGCACCTAGATTTTCAATATTTATTATTATAAGTATAATTAATAATTCATAGGTGATTATTAATTGATTAATTATATTCAGTAAAAAAGTATATAATAAATATAATTTAAATTACTGAAAAGAAAGCTAGTTCCAACATATAATGTTTTTAATAAATTAAAAAACTTAAATTCATATAATAAATTTAAAATAAATATCCTCTCTTTCCATGTTAAACAACATGTTAAAAAAAAGAGCGATATATAAAAGATTAAATTTTGATATATAAATATATCTAGTTTAACCTATTATATAAAGATAACGTCATCATCCTCTCTTTTTTTATGGATTTACCTATTAATAGCACACATTCAGTGTTCTTTTTCTCCCTTCTAGATAGCTGGTTCGGCCTTGCGGCCATTGACCAAGATTCCCTACTGCAGGCAAATAAATTGCTAGGCTGTTATTTCATCGCCAATGTGGTCGTTCATCCTCCAAAGATTCGACTACGGTTCCCCGGCTAGTTGAGCCATTACCTCTCCTACTACCTCCCCGATTCAGGCCAATCCCAAAGCGAAAACTTTTCTTTAGTATTATTTAATATTTCAGATTTATTTATAATAATTACTATTATTATTTTACTTGAAATTAATACAATCATAAGGTATTTAACCTTACTTTGGGGTAACGTTCCTGATTATACTCACCAGTTCACTACTACCTTTTCTTTCTTATATCATTATGAGTAATATTTAACTTTTAAATTTATAACTATATATTATACAAAACAATAATATTATTATTTTATATACCTTATCATATAACAATAATAAATTAAATTAAAATATATTTTAATTTAATTTATTATTTCACCTGTTATACCTATACATATTTACATATTACGCACTTACATAATCTCTACTTAAATACTTAGGTCGTTCAATTCGCATGTATTAAAGCTTCTAAATAGCGTTCACTCGGAACCATCACCAAATACACAATATATTATTATCAAAAGTTATAATACTCTAACATACTAAATTATGAAGAATATCATAATTTATGATATTGCTTAAAATTATTTAAGCAACGCCGCTAACAGGATTCGAACCTGTATCAAAGCATTAACAGTGCAAGGCTTTACCATTAAGCGATAGCGGCATGGAGAAATTATTAATGTAAAAAAAAAATTTTTTTTTTTATATAAGTTCTAGTTCTAAAGGGGTAAAATTACCAAAATACTAATTTTAACTAGATAAAACCTTATAAAATTTATCACAAAATACAATTAAAACTAATAATATATATATATTATTAATTAACTAATCTATATTAATAATTATAAAATTAAATATATATAACTTATATTAATATTTAAATCTAAATAAGAATTATAATAATAATATTTAAGTTTTAAATAAATTAATTAATAATATATAAAAGTCAATATTAAAAAAATTTTACTGTTCTAAAATTCAAGTAAAAAATTTTTCAACTTCTACTGCTTCAATCTTTATTGGCATTGAAGAATGAAGTACTCCGCTTGGATAGAAATTATTATTTCTAATAAATCCCCCATATGATCGTAGCGTGCTCCTCTCGAAGCACTACGCTCTACTCTAAGAATTTATATTATTATATATTAAACTAAGCTATTTAGCATATAATAATATTTATAACATTTTAAATTTTGATTTGTCATAATAAAGTTATACTATTCAAATTAACTATCGGTTATTTTTCTAAATAAGACTTCTTTAATATTCTGTTTTGAGTGTATAATGATTCTTGAGCTGTTTTATTCTTAGTAACTTTACCTTCTGGTTCCAAATGTCAGCCGGTATGACATTGAGAATGAACTAAGACTAGATTACTAAGAATATTTACTTTTGTTTCAGCTCAAGGTAGAATATGATGAATATGTATTTCTTCTTTAATATTATTCATATCATCTGATAATACATCCTTACATAGATAACATATATTACCATCTCTTTTGTACAGTTTTTCAAATAGGGTACTGTCGAAACTAGAATGGTAATTTTGTAATTTCAAAGCCTCTTTTAATCAACCTGTTTTATTTAAATATCAGCTAGTCGATAACAATATCCTACTCGGTGTAAAGATTGTTGCTGTAATTAGCTTTTTAACTTTATTAGGTCATAATAGAATATTAATTTTTGGTTTAACATAATACTTTCCGTCACCGTCTTTAAACGCTAATCCAAAGAAATTTCATTTATTTTGCAAAATTGATGGATTAAGTTTTATTAATGATTCAGTACTCATTTTGTGTTGCTCAGGCAAGGAACTTAATAAGAAATATTGTCTCATCAATCATCTAATAGAAGCTCTTTTATGCTTTTTAATAACAAATATCTTTAATCGTTTATATAGAAATTTTCTAAAGGACCCTAAAGTTCCACCACTATTTGAAAATGAATAATAATTAACTCAGCCTATAATTATAGGATTCAATTTACTAATTAACTGATAGACGGTTAAATTGTAACTTGATTTTAAGATTTGTTTTATTTTCCTTTTTATAGTGTTGTATTTTTCGGTAGAGGGATAAACATATAAACGAGGTCTTCCTTTTAATCTATATTCTGGAGTTGATCGCATAAGAAATTTATTTCTTATATATTTGGTTCGAATTAAATATACAAAGGTATAACCTAAAAAGTTAAAAGGATTATTAATACCAAAAATCAGAGTTCTAGTTTTATTTGGATGTATTTCTAATCCTCGTATTGACAAGAATTCTTTTATTTTAATTTTAATAATATCTAATAATACATGAGAACCACAAATTATAAGAAAATCGTCAGCGTATCTAATTATTTCACAGGAAATTTTGGTATCTTTGAATTTACCATCTGTTTTACTTTTCGTTACTACAGATAATATTTTCCCTTCTTTCCGATTTCTAATTGAGACTCCTTTAATTATTTCCTTATATTCTAATTTAGATTCTTCTATTATTTTTTCCATTCCATTTAGTGCGAAATTCATAAGTAATGGACTTATGATTCCACCTAGGGGTACTCCTTGATACGTTTCGTTTATATCACCTTTACCTAATTCTATAAAGCCAGATTTTAGTCATTTATTGAATATAAATTTGTATTTATTGGGTATAGGTAAATTTGATAATAATCAGTCGTGATTTATGGTATCGAAACACTTCCTAATATCAACGTCCCATATAATAGGGTAATTCACATTTATGTGGTTACCTCTACTTGGTTTGGTCTGGAGTTTTTTCTGGAGATGACCTATTGCCATTATTTGATTGTGTCCTTTTCTGAAACCAAAACTATATAAATCTGAGTTAATATCTATTATTGGATCCATTACTAATAAAAATAATTGTTGAATAGCTCTATCTATTATACTAGGAATTGTTAGTGGTCTTAATTCATTTGAATTTGTTTTTGGTATATATATTCTTTTTCCTGGTATTATACCTATAGATTCAAATCTCTTTAATTTTCTTAATATAAAGATTTTGCTATCAAACGTATTATCTAATATTAAATTATCTACCCCTGATGTTTTACTTCCTGCATTTTTACTTAAGGTTTCTATTGCATAAGTATGAAATAACAAAGAGTGTAAATAATTTTCTGATAGATAATTTACTTTTCTAGAATACATTCCAGAATTTAAAGTTGTTTCTGAAATTAATTTTTGTACATTTTCCACATAAGTTGTTAATCTCTGTTTCTGTTTTGTTGTTATTCATTTACCTTCCGATAACGTTTTTTGTATATCCAAAGTTAACTTCTTATCTTTTAAAGGTCTTATAACATTATTACTATTGCTAGAATAATATCGAAAAGTAGAGTAACTACATGTTACTTTACTTCGTAACCTTATACAAAATATATTTCAGATCTTATAAGCATGGTAATTTGGATAACTTTCCTTTAAACATTTTTTAACATTATTCCCTCATTCGTTAATTATGTTGTTAGTTACATTATCTTGGTACCAATCCTGCCCCCGGGGAGTTACATTGATTAATTTCTTAGTCAACGACTTACTATAAAGCTGTAAGTTACTGTTATACTCCAGTGCCGAAATCATAATCTGATTTCGGAGTACGGGGTTACCCAGTTTACTTTGTTTTGTCGACTTAATTGTTGTACTCTCAGTTTCTGTTGGCCAAAAGACTTTACTTACTTCACTGATTAATATATCCTCTTGCATGAATATATTCTTAGTCTCTAAATCTATTTCATTAAGGTTTGGAATAGCAATTTGGTTACTATTCAAATTAATTAAATTCGATTTTTTAGGGACATTTCCCATTAAATCCCTGTTACGCGTTAATGACCGTTCAGACGAAACTAACTTTACAACAATCTTATTAATTTTATTTATTACAAATACTAAACGTAATATCCAAATATATACTACTATTTGTCATTTGTAATAGTGATAATTAACATACGTATCTACTATTAAAGGTTTTGGGTTAGCTTTAATATATTTTAAATTTAATTCCCGTAAATTAACGTCGTAATTTACGCTAAATCCGATACTTGGGAATATCAGCGAAAATTTTTCTTTCCCATAACAAAACAACCTATCTGGTCATAAACATATTTCTGAGCATTGTCCATAAAAATAACCTGGACGTTCTATTATAACGGATGCCTGGTTCAGTCGACCTGGACAAGCATCTATTTTTATGGCCAATGTAGGCATAGCTCAATCATGTAATACATCAGCAGCAGTAATTATAAAACGAATATGAGTATCAATTGGTAATACTAAAGGATTATCCACTTCTAACATTCGTAGTTCACCTTCTTCCAAACTTGAATCATCTTTCATGTATGAGTCAAAATTAATTGTTTCATTCTCTTCATTCAAAAAATCTGCATATTCATACTCTCAATATCATTGATGACCTGTTACTTTAACTGTCATTGCTGGATCAATAACTTCATCCATTAAGTATAATAATTTAAAGCTTGGAAAAGCTATAGCAACTAATACGAGTGCTGGTCCTACTGTTCAAATTAATTCAATTAATGTCAATATATAAATAGGCTATATTTTAACGATATTACGCTTTCTACATATAGTCCTTGGGGATCCTATTTAGATACTTATTAGTATCTTTTAGTTTCCTGCTAATTATCCATTATAAACCTTAGGTACATATTAAATACTAATATGTACCTAAGGTTTAAAGAATTTCTAGCATATAGTGGAATTTTATTCATAGTTTTTCTAAATTTACTTAGATGAAAATTTATATCTTTCTTTAAATATTTCACCTAAATTCATATATTTGATTATAGTACTACTATTTATATCTAAAAATATACTAGCTTTTCTATCAGAAACAAAATTACCTATTATTTTAAATCATTTGAAAAACATTTTTCATATATAATAACAGGATTACCTAGAATAACACTCATTTATAATTTAGTTACTTCAGAGTGTATTCTACTAAAGCTTTTTGTCTCATTAACTTAATAGTATCGATATTCTGTGACATAATATACATAGGATTATTATGTTTTGCTTTTTTTAACCTTATCTCTTTTTTTATTTCTTCTATGAAAATACGGCGAAATAAAGCAGACTTTTTTTATAAATCTCTTTCAAAATTGTACTAATTTTCGTTTTAGTCTCTTTTGAATGCTTAAAACCACGAAAACTACTTACTAATTTTAATATATTATATTTAGGATTAAATTTATTTAAGAATTATTATTTTCTTATAATTAAATCAAATTTATCATAATATACCAATGTCGTAATAAAACTTATAATATGCGTATTATATTAATGCTCTACTTAATATAAAACTAATTTTATTTTTTATATAACTAAGATTAAAGTAATTTCTAAATCATTTTGATATATCTATATACTATTCAATAAATATATCATATCTTAATTTATTAGCTAACATATAAATACTTAATTACTGTTCAATAAATATATCATATCTTAATTTATTAGCTAATATAAAAATACCTAATTTTCCTTAATTTTCTTTTAAGAAATATCTCTTCTTAATATAAGCATTTTAATATACTATAACACAAATAATATCAATATTATATAAAGAATTACTATATAAAGTAGTATAAAAACATTAAGAGATAAATGGTTTTACTATTTTAAATAGTATTCTTAAATTTAGAACACATTAGAATAGGCACATATTTACCATGATTTAAATGTCTGTAAACTAATTTGTTGTTTTTTTTATTAAAATTATATATTACAGATAATAATACTCAGGAAACCCCAAATAAAATAACAACTAAATAAAACATAATTCTATTATGTAAATCAACAACCCCTTCAAAAGAAGGACTTGCTGCATCTTGGAAATATAAACCTCAACTTACAGGAGCATCTAATAATTTAGATTTAGTGTTATTATCTCTTATATAATTAAAAGAATAAAATATTCTTTTAATTATAATTACAAAGAAAAAAGATAAAAATAAGAATTGAATAATGCCATTATAAATCCCTAGAGATGTAAAAATATATTCAGGATTTATTAAATCAATATCATTATTATTCATCACATTAAATATAGATGTAGTAGTAGAATAAGAAGGTTCGTTAATTAGAAAATTTTCATCTCCTACCATTTTATCTAAATCTATTCTATAATTACCAGAACCACAACTACATGTACCTCCACAACAACAATCATCAAAATCATAACCTCCTTCATAGTTAATTAAATTATTACTTTTTTCATTTATAATTTCCAAATTCACTAAAGGGATAAGCATATTTGTCATCATAATATCATTAATATTTCTTAAAGTCATTTATATATACATATATATTACTACTAAAATCACAAATAAATATATAATTAATACGATTTATTTATTTTAAGATTCACTTTAACAAAGAAAAAAAAAAGAAAAATATATAAAAGCATATGTGAATATAAAGTATCGTTTATACTAGAAAAATACTTTACAATGAGTAAAGAAATATAATATAGCTAAAACTAAAATTATTTTCAGTTTAATTTAAATCAATTATACCTTAAATTATAATCAATCTAATTTAAATATATTACGCAAGCACTTAATAATAATATCTATATAACCTGAACAAATTCCAAATTAATAGATAAAGAATAAAAATGACTAAATACCTAAATTTTAATATATAATTTATAATATAAGTAATATAAAATATAACTATATATCCTGAACTAAAAAATATAGTAAAACTATAATTTAAATTATTATTAAAATATAAAAATAAATTGATATAAATAAATGTAATATAATTAATATATATCTTAATATATAGCACAATTTATCTATAATAATTTAAGACAAGGAAATTGTTATCATATTTACTAAATTTAATAATAAGAAAGGTTTTAAAATAAAAAATAAAGTAATACAAGTCAATATAGCAATAGCTAAACTTAAATGATTACTAGGTATAATAGGTATATTAAAATGAGGATCATTATCATGAATAGGGAAAACATTTCTAAAATTAACAAATATATTTTTATTTCTAACTTCATTATTATAAGGTGGTACTAAGAAACTATCACAAAAATATAAGAACTTAATAATTCTTAAATAATAACCTGCACCAATAACACTTGTAAATATAGCAACTAAAGGACCCAAATAGAATCCAGACTGCATACTAGCTAATAATACTTGTTGTTTTGCAAAAAAACCGATTAAAGGAGGAATACCAGCAAGAGATAGTAGTGTTACAGAAAAACAGAAAGCTAACAAAGGATCTGTCATAAACATACCTTTAAAATTAACAATATAAGGTATAGGTGTATAAATCCATTCATTATTATTATTATAAATATTAGAATGTGTTTCAGGTTCATGAACAAGATAATAATCATGGATAGCATTAATTTCAAAGTGTTCATCTTTAAAAAAAAATCTATTATCTTTATCTCATTTTCCTAATTCAGAATTAATAGATTCTAATAAGTCATATAATGTTGGATCAAAATAAACATCTTTAAAGGAGAAAGGATTAATTTTAATATAACGAATAGGAATAAATTCCTTATCTTTAAAATAACGAATATAGATATAACCTCAAGCAATTAGAATAAAAAATAAATTTAAATTAGTTATAGTATATTGTATTAAATAAAATAAGAAAGCATCTAAACTAGATAAAGAATTAACAGATAAAGCTAATAATAAAAATCCTACATGTGAGATAGTACTATAACTGTATAATCTTTTAACATGACTTTGTGTTATCCCTACAAAAGTACCTATTAAAAGAGAAAGGATAGCAGATAAAGTTAAAATATTAGTTCATAATCCAATACTAGAATAATTTGCTATTGGTACATGAGATCCAGCACTAAATAAAGAAGGATGCGAAAATTCATGATTTTTATCTACGAAAATATAAGAAAAACTAAATAAGTTTTTAAAATTAATATAAATATCATTAAAAATAGCATTAATAGCATTAAAATCAAACAATTTATGATTATCAACAGAATAAAATTGTTGTATGTTACTTAAATTATTTAAATCTAATGCTGTTCGAATATGATGAACTAATATTAGCATAAGTATTAAAATTGAAATTTTAGCAATGACTATCAATCAAGTTGTACTATTAGTAGGAACTTGGTTATAAACATCAGGTGCTCAATTATGAAAAGGAGCAGCTGATACTTTAAATAATAATCCAGCAAAAAGGATTAATAAACAAGGGTCAATAAAATAATTCGTGGAAGTATCAGAATAAATTTTAAAGATATCATCAAAATTTAACGCGCCTGTATAACCATATATTAAACTAGAGCCTAATAAAATAAATCCACTACTTAATCCACCTAATAAAAAGTACTTTAAGCCCCCACTAGTACCAAAAAATGATTTAATTTGACTAGAACTTAAAATATATAAACTAAAACTCTGCAATTCTAATGATAAATATAAAGAAATTAAATTATTACTTGAAATTAATAATGAACTACCTAATACAGTAAATATTAATAATAAATTGAATTCTTTAGCTTCAATTTTACTAAATTCCAAATCTTTTTTTATAAAGAATGGAGTATTTATCTTAAATTGAGGTAATGATTCAGTAATTTTTTTCATAATATTTATAAAATAAATATATAATTTAGATTTATTATTATAATCATTATGATCATAATAACTTAACAATTTATCTATGTAATAATCATAAAAATTACTTACTTTTAAAGAAGATTTATAAAAATTTGGAATATAAGTATTATCTTTTGAATCAAGAATAAAATTCATGGATTCCATAGAGTATTGTTTTCTATAATTGTAAGGAATAAAACACGTTAATAAACTAACAAAAGCCCCTGTTATAAATAAAATATTGTCAAATACCTGTGACAACAAATTGATTTTGAAAACGCCACCTCATATTAAAGTCCCGTTATTTAAAACATCTAATTCTATTGTATTATATGTTAAATAACTAGCCAAAATAAAGACGATGAAAACGATTCTATTAAACTTGACATAATCGGCAAGAGTCTTATAACTACGATCATAACTAGAAGTAGCGGCTAATAATAAAATTAAAATTGCTATTATTAGCATTTAGGAGATAAGGGATTCAAACCCTTATATTAATTATTAATAATAAAATATTAAATATTAACTATTAATTAAAAAGTAGAAAAAAAAAACAATTTTAAAAATAATAATAATTTTTTTTTTTACATAATTAATATTATACTTAATCTAAATATTAATAATATTATTTTATCAAATTAAATTAAACTCCCTTTTTCAAAGTTCTATATTAAAATTTGTATTAATATAGAATCTATTATAATAATATCTATATATAACTAAATTAATAATTAAAATAATAACTAATTTAATTATATGAATATTACTAAATTAATAATTAAAATAATAACTAATTTAATTATATTTTTATAGTCAAATTAAGAATAAAATGTATTTATTCTTAATTTAAAATAAAAGTTATTAAGTAATAAAAATATTAAACAATTAAATTTCTATCATATATGAACTAATTAATAATATAATTAGATATATTATACATAATTAACCTTGAATAGGTAATTTATTAAAAGCATGGAAATGAGGTGGTGAATTTATGCTTCATTCAATATTTTTACTTAATTCAGAATTATCTACTCATGCTCCATATGCTTCAATATATTCATCTTTAAGTCAACCGTCTCTAGAAGCATCTATACCTCTTTCAAATTTATCACAAATGATAGTAATAAAATAAGCAGACATAATAATAGATATCATAGAACCAGCACTAGCTACTAAATTTCACCCTGCAAATGCATCAGGATAATCAGGAATTCTTCTAGGCATACCCTGTAAACCTAAGAAATGCATAGGGAAGAAAGTACAATTAACACCGATAAACATACCTCAGAAATGAATTTTTCCTTTAGTGTCATTGTATGTTAATCCTTCAAATTTAGGTGATCAAAAGAATCATGCTGCAAATAGTGCATAAACTGCACCCATCGATAATACATAGTGAAAATGCTTAAAATAAATTAAGTTGGACTATCTCATTATCTAATTTTATGAACAAATGGTACCTTTGTTCATAAAGGATTTTTATATTGTATTCAATTTAATAAAAAATCAGAATATATTTTAAATTCTAAACTATTTTTAGGTTCTTTATTATAATCTCTTATAAGTAAAAACTCTTTAATTTTAGTAACTCTATAAAATTTAAAGTCAGAATACAATCTATTTTTCATAAAAAAATCATAAAGATACATCATACCTTTAACTGTTTGATACTTAAAAGCAATGGATTGGTATTCTTTATTTATAATCTTATTGTTTTGTTTGCGTAACAAAACAATAGGTTTATAAAAAGGAATAGTATCAGAAAAATCAAGTTTCCGTGTATATTCAGTATATTGTAATTCTAAATTACACTCTATTCTATTACTAGGATAATTAAAAACAATAGAACCATCTGTATCTATTAATCCTGAAAAATAAGGATCAAAAGGCTCAATCTTAAAATTAGGTTCTTTAAATTTAATATTAAAATAAGTACATGCTTTTTTAAAACCAGGAATCTTAATTCTTATTAAACCATTTAAATGAATAATTATATACTCCATTTCTTTTTTAGTAGATACAATATAAGTAGAATAAGGTTTATTTTTATCAGCTCTAATTCGTCCTATATGTAAATAATTTTGAATTCGAGTTAAAATTCTAACATCTCTATTATGTAATTTAATTCTAATAGCTTTTAATTTAAGACGATTCAAAGAATCTTTTCTAACATCAAAATTTCCATCACCATCTATAATACCTGCAAATCAATTATAGAAATGAAAATCTTGACTCTTATGCTCAAATCCTTTATTATTAGATAACTGACGTATAGTCTCTGAGAATTCTTCGCAGTTTTCTGCTGATTGTATATTTGTATATTGATTTTCATTCAATATAGCAGTATTATTATTATTTTCACTATTTAATAAGAGAATAAAACTCTGATTTCCATCTATTTTTAAAAGATAATTAAATTTTAATAGTAAATAATAAACTAAAAATATAGTTCCCGGCATACTGTCAATTTCAAAACAATTAATGTTTAGGCCCATTTGAGCAACTACGTAATCGAAACACAAAATTATCCTGTTATTAATTTAATATAACTTATATTAATATTTATAATTAAGTATATATCACTTAATCATAAACTGAACTTATATTATAAATAAAGATATAATAAAATATGTCTATTTTATACATATAAAAAATTATATTCTACAAACTTCTTGTATAGATTAGATTTTTTATCTTTATTTCAGACTCAGTTAACTTAAATATAATACACTAAATAAAAAAAAAATAACTTTACGGAAAGGCTATTGTGATAACTTTAATCTTAGGTTACTTAATTTCTCCTAAGAGCCGGTTTCCCGGTGACTAGAGTACACCTAACAGTATTCTCTTTGAATACTGAAGAACCATCTACTCGTTGCTCTTTTACAGATCCCTTAAGAGATCTGATTTAGATCCGCGATCACCCATTTCATTTCTTACATCCTTAGTGATATTACCATACCCTCAGTCATTAATGAGGCCAGTTATTAAGTTTCTTCAATAACATTGGTTACTAAAGCTTTAGGGCTTCCCCGGAATTTGGTTCTTCTACACAAAATCTATGTATCATGGAATGCAAGATCTATTGATGCATTAGCTAATACAACACCTGTTAATCCACCTACAGTGTTCGGGTATGGGTTAAACCCATCCCTCAAGAACCGTACGTGAAGGTCACCCTTCATACGGCTCCACTTCTCTACTTCTTAGACTGAGCACTCCGCAAATCCTCCGGACCTATTTCTTTATTATGCCAAGCATTATGATGAGCTCTACACAAAGCTATTTGTTTCCTTAGTAAAGCAGATTCAATGGCAGCAGACCCAGACACTCTTTTTGTTTTACCTGCAGTTATTACCGTAAAACTTTTATCTGGACTAGTTCTGGTAAATAATTGTTTAATATGGTGTATTTCTATATCTGTATTGTTACAATTCCATACTGAACAAATTCCAGCGTTAATTGCTAAATTAGATAAGGAAATTCTTATTTTATTAAGGTCAGCAAAAGGAGATTGATTATGATTTACTACAAATCGTTTTTTTCTATTATTAATTTCCATCTTACTAAGAAAACTGAACACATTACCTTTATAATCTTTACAAGTTACATCTACTCCATATTGTTCAAGGAATCTTGACTTGTTCATTTTATGTTTAGCTTGTATTGTAACTTTTAAAGAGTATCTGATATAGTAATCAATAATTTTCTTAACGTAAGATAGGTTATCAGCGCATTGATAATAAGATAAAATACCTAAGGCAAGACTTTTATAATATTTAACAATTTCCGAATCTGGTGCGTTCAAAAGACCTAATCTCGTACCATAACTTCCCTTTTTATTTAAGATTCCTACACCAGCTAGCTTATTTTTAATTTTAGTAATGTTCGCTTTAATCTGAGGAGGTAATCCATATTTTATACCTGAATTTTCTAATGTATTATGAATAGATTTAACGGCTGGATCTACCATTTTTGTTATTTCTTTATCTTTATTTTGAATTTCTTCCAGTTTTTTAACAACAGCCAGATATCTATTACGAGTTTCTCTTTTAGGAATTTTTAATATTATTTTTATCTCTTCATCTGTTAAATTAAAATTGTCTGGAAAATGTAAAATAGTGATATTAGATTGGTATTTGAAACCTTCCTTAGGTACAGGTCTCAATTCTAATAATTTACCGAATTTTTCAAATATTCTTAAGCCTATTTCTTTTTTTGTTAAGGATCTTAGTAATATACCTTTGCTATCTTCTTCTAATTTTGCATCTTTTCTTCTCAAATATATGGTCTTTTCAGGTATTACTTTATCCGTTCATTCTTTTAATTTATCAAGAATATTATTAAGGTCTTTGTCTGTATCTGATTCATAATTTAATAGACTTAAATCACTAGCTAATTTCCTCATTATACTCCTATTACTAGAGAGTATTTCTTCTTTATTGTAATTTAGAGCAGTTAATGCCTTATCTAAATTATTTACTGTAGATTTAATTTTCTTGTATTTTCCTCCATGTAATGTTTGTAGATGTTTAATAATTTTCTTTTGAAGTAATTTCGCCTTTTGTTCATTTGCAATGTCTATTCTTCTGCTAACTCTCAGTTTAAGTCTACGAAATCTTTCAATATGAGCTGCTCTACGAAAAGGAACTTGTTTTAAAGGAACACAAGATATTTCCATACCAAGAAATTGTGCTTTATCAGAATAAATATGTGTTAGTTTGGTTTTTTCATTATTAACTTTCAGATGCAGATCTGATTTTAGAAAATTGTTTACCAATTTCATAATCTCTTTAGCTGTATTTTTAGTTCCTCTAACACCAATAATAAAATTATCAGCATATCTAACATATCTTACTCTGCTGTATTTCTCATCATATAAGGTAGGTGCTAAACCATTTCTTCTAGCTATTTTTATTTTTCTTTTTTTTAGGTTTAATAATTGACTTTCTGTTAATCCTTTTCTTTCTTCAGCAGTTAAATTAATAGCTTTTAAGTAATCCACATTAAGAGTAGGTTCTTTACCTTTATTATATTTGATTATTAATCTTTCTACTTTTTTATCTAGTTTCGAGAAGTATATGTTACTTAATAGCGGACTTAGAATATTCCCTTGTGGAACTCGAAGTTCCGAGGTAAATATATCATTACCTTTAATTGTTTTTGCATTGAACATTTTGTTTAATAGACTAAACAAGGCATGATCTTCTATTTCTTCTTTCAGAATGTTAATCAATATTTTCCTGTTTATATCATCAAAAGCTTTTTTTATATCAAATTCAAGGTATCATGGAATCGCTTTCCAGTTGTATTTAATTTGCTTTAATGCAGTATGCGGACTTCTATTAGGTCTAAATCCGTGTACATTATCACTAAAATAATGTAATTTTTCTTCGTATATGTAACTAAGAATTATTTCACATGCTTTTTGGATAATTTTATCCCTCGGATTCCCTATTTTTAAAGGTCTAGTTTCACCCTCTTTACCAGGTTTAGGTATATTCACCTGTCTGTAAGAACTAAAGACATAATTTCCTTCAATAATCTTTTTGGATGTTTCAGAGAACCATTTAGGACTAATTCCATCTAAAGTTAATTCTTCCTCACCATTAGTCAAATTACCTGGTTTACTCTTAATTAAAGAATAGGCATATTTTAATAAATTCACATCAGCAATAATACGAATTAATTTCCGGAATTTTCCGTTTACTTTTTCTAAGTTGCGTAAAGTATCAAAAATATCATTTATGCTATTTTGATTAAACTCTTCTTGACGCCCTTGATATAGATTAATCAAAGTCCGTTCATCCGCAAGTGATTTTCGAGAAGCCTTGGATGATATCGTACTCTCCACTTTCTTTCCAATTTCTTTAGAAATTATCTCGATAGGTTGCTTAGTTTCTTCAACTAAACTAACCTTCTCGGCAGTACGTGGATTTGCTGCGTACTTCCTCACCCTCCCCGTTCCGTTTCCAGAACTTGAGATAGTTGAGTAGTATCGGTTTGCGAATTGTTGAGTTAGTCCCAGCTTATTCACATTGCATGTAATAGTACTAGGGAAATTTAATCCGAACATATAGGTGGTACTTTTCGAGATATTCACGTCTTTACTCAGTTTTTTTGTTTCGGTTTCCTTTTCCGACGATAAATTCGCCGCTCAATTCTGGAGCTCACTGTTTAATAGTGGACATAACTTAACAATCCTTTTCACATAACTAGAGCTTCCAGAGTGGAAGTATATCACCCACTCTGCTAGTTTGTTGTAAAGAGAACCACCCTCATTTACCATACTCACTCACTGGTCTCGCACAAATAAAAATATAAAACCTAAAGCGTAAAGCATAGGAGTATTAAATGCAAAGCTTCCCCCATACGCAGTTGCAATTCAAGAAAATTGGATCGAACGACAATTATCTTAACACTATGAAAATTCATTAACCATAGTCTCGTTAAGTAATTTCGAGCTTCCACCGAACCCAGCGAGATAGTTACCCATCACTAGGCTCTCCAACACTACTTTGTTTCACTTTTTATATTTGTTAACTGAATAAATAATTAATTCTTATATATCTTTTTTTTTATCTACACGCGTAGCTATAAATCCTTTGTCTTTGGATAATAGCCCGGCTGCTTAGCAGCCGGGCTGATTTATTCTGATTTCGTCCTAGGTATCTGTTGTTGCTTAGTCTACTTTAGAATTGACAGAAGTATGGTTTCTATCTTAACTTTACCCCCTCTTTTAATATTTTATATTAAAATGGGGTGGGGACAAAGTAGGATGTACCAGTTACTTCAAGATTTACAGTAATTTATTATTTGAACTTACTTTTGAAGAATTTCTTAGTAGGGTTTCTCCAATTTCCAGAATGGACTTCTAGGTGATGCCTCCTACATAAAGGTACTTGTTTCCTACTCAACTCTACCATATATTTATGTATGGGGTTATTAGATTTTTTAATATCTATTAAAGATCTAATGTGATGCATCTGTATATCCTCAGTTGCCCCACAAATAACACAAGGCATGTCAAATGCAGATATTCCTCTACTAAGCCGTCAAGATAATGTACTAAGTAAGTTTTTCCCTTTATTTGGACTTATAATCTCTGTTTCGAGCAATTTAACAAACTTATCTAGTTTATCATATTTCTCTAACAGTTTTTTATAATTAGGTCTTCAATTATTAGGGAGTTTATTACCTTCTGGGCCTGGTATTTTAAAATATCTGTCATATAATATACCCGGTATCGTTCTAGAAAATTCCTGTCCATGTTCATTATATGTTTTTTTTATATTGATCTCATCAACACCAATAATAGATTTGGCTCTTTTCCCTAAAGATTTACTAATATCATTGCCACCTATCTTGAATACTCTTGCTACTGTTTTCATTTTAAATTTTGCAGCATACATTTTAGCTACTGAATATCTTATAATATATGCCGCATAAGCAATAGCTCGTTTCCTATTGTCTGCAATAGACCATCAAGAAGCCAACCCATTTATAACTCAATTAATCTTTTTATTAACCTCATATTGGGGTAGTCTTAGATACTTAAATAAAGGGATAGGGTTTCCCCCTAAGTCACAGAAACCTGCAATGGCTAATCGTTTTACTACTTTTTGTAAATCTACGTCTAGCACTGGTACTGTCATGTGTCTTTTTAATAATTTATTCCCATATCTCTGCCTTATATACATACTTCTTCTTTTAAATATATATCCTAGGAAGGATATACCATTACTAATATGGGTAATTTTAGTCTTTTCTAAATTTAGATCTATGGCTAGTTCTTTGTTTAGAAAGTCTTTAATTTTATTTCTTATCTCTAAAGCCATGCTTCTTGGTCCCACAATTCCAACCAAAAAATCTTCTGCGTACCTTACATATTTAACATTTCGATAACCTTCTTGAAACGGATCTCTAGAAGGTATCTTAAGTTTATATACATCACTTTTCTTTCCTTTACTTAATAATTTTCGAGCTTCAAGATTTTTTCTTCTATTCCTTGATGTTATTGGGCCTTGGTATTCTTCCATTATTTTAATCATATATTTATCAAAAATATTTAGATATATGTTGCTAAGTAAAGGGCTTAAAATACCTCCCTGTGGTGTACCGGTTTCAGGAACAAATGCCTCATAATTTTGTTTTATTACTTTAGCCTTAAGTCCAGTCCGAATTAATCTAACTATAAGTTTATCTTTTATTCGTTTTTCAATCATTTTAATTAATAATGAATGGTTTATACTATCAAAATAGCTCCTAATGTCACCCTCTATAAATCAGATTGAGTCTTTCATTCTAGTATTAATTTCTTTTAGAGCAATGTGACAGCTCCTTTCAGGCCTAAACCCATATGATAGATCGTTAAAAGTAGTTTCATAAATTGGTTCTATTATTATTTTTAGAACTTCTTGCACTATTCTATCATTAATACCAGGTATTCCTAGTGGCCTAGTTTTTCCTGTTTCCCCTGGCTTAGGTATATCCACTATCCTATTACCCGTTCAAGAGTATTCATCTCTTAATACTTGGTCTCTTAACCCTTCTAATTTCTTTTTGGTGATATCACTAATATTTAGATAATCGGGCTCACTTGTTAATGATCCTTTTGATTTAGATAACTTATAATAGGCAGCATATCATATTTCCTTTAGTTTCAAGTAACCTTTGAGATTATGAAAAATTCTATTTTGGTTCTTATAACAAATATATCAGTGTTTAGCTAAACTTACAAAATCTTTTGACAATGTCTTTTTAGTCTTTTTCCCAGATACCTGAGACAATTTCTTGGGTTTGCTTCTAGTAGTATATAAACGCTTCTGAATTATAAAACGTTGTTTAGGTTCCTTCTTCGAAGATACTACAAACCTTCTGTCACCTATAAGATTAATTCGTCCCCGCCATGGCGGGGACGAGTTCATCAACCCGGCTGCTGAGCAGCCGGGTTGATGAATTCTTGAAGGTTTCACCGGTAGCATTTGGAACTTGTTACATGGGAGTTTATTCCTACCATGTATGATCAATCAGGACTCAATTTTGTTATCTGTCCTTAAGACGAATAAGTAACGTCTGCAATATTGAGAAGCATTTAAGTAAATTTTCACCTTAAATGATAGCAGAAACTGGTGAATGTGATATTCAATAGTCCCAGTGATGGAATCCGGTCCGAAATAACTCTTGTTTAGGCAATTCAGCTTAATCCTGATTGATCCAATAACTTTCAGGTATATCTTAGGCAGAAACATGTTCCTATATCAATCGCCTTCATTACCCTTTTTACAACATGCTATTGTCCCACTCATCTCGCAAATATTGTGGTTAGTTGTATAGTTTTTGGTATTCTCGTCTATACCATCTATTCTTTTATATATAAAAGATAGTAATTCTCCAAATACTCGAACGGTCGCCCAAATTTTAATTCCAGTTGGACAATTATACTATGTTTTGTTCAAATTTCGAATATCATTTAATTCATTTATCAACTTATGTAATTTAGATATATATAAATCTAATGATAATTTATTAGCCTTAGGTATATTTGATATAGATATTAATTTATTAACAATTTCAGATCATTTAATAAATTCTTTATGCTTATTACTATAAAGAGGAAATGAATTAAATAAATTTAAAACAATTCTTGCTTTATCTAACCCATAAACGTTACCATCGACTCTTAAACCATTAGATCTAATTTTAGGGGAAATATTAAAATAGTTAGCTATACATTCCATAATTGCTATCTCTTCAATATTACGACTAAAATTAAATGAAGGAACTATTCTATTGTATATAGATTGTTTAAAACCATGTGGATTTGGATCAATATTAAAGTTACAATATATACAAAAATAGCCACTCATTCAATTCTCAGATAGATCATCATTAGGTTTTATATATAATTATACTAAAACTAGCTGATCTATCGCTAACACCTGTTATTCACTCAGGATGTATCTTACTATATTGAATAGAATAATTTTTACTTTTTTTACATAAATCAATTAAATAAGGACGATTTAAAATTTGACTTAAAACAAAGTTTTAGGGCTATCTTATATGTAATATATAATAGTTAAATACATATTACACACTTATATTTAGTCTCTAGAGTAATATGAATAATATTCATATACTTCTTGATAACTTAAATTCCATTATAATAAAAGATAAAAATTCTTATATTATATATGTACTTAAGTATTCCAAGATATAATAAGTATTTCAAAATATTACGTAGTTACGTGGTAAGAAAATTTATAATTATTGAATCTTTTTAACAGTTTAATGATTAATATTTAAATAATAATTCAATTCTTTATATGAAATATAGTAATATGTTGCTGCTCCTAAAACAGCTATTATCATTGTAGCCGCTGTGAAATATGCTCTTGTATCGGCATCTAATCCAACTGTATACATGTGATGACTTCAAACAATGAAACCTAGCACTCCTATGGATAACATGGCATAAACCATTCCAATATACTATAATAAGCGCATTATACAGGCAATAAACTAATTTAATAAAACATTTAAATTAGTGCTTTGGACCTTATTTTTACTTTACAATATATAATATATAATTTACTTAACTACTAAGTTTATAACTAATAAATATATAGATATATGTTTTCTCAATTTATAATTGAGAAAACATATATCATTCTTCTTTTAAAAATTTTTCTATCAGTTTAATTCATTCACCACTCATATTTTTTTCTTCATATTCTCGTCTTAAACTTTGTAAATATAATCATTTTTCTACTAATTTAATTCTATATCTAATTTCAGATATAAGTTCATATTTTTTCATAAAAAGCGAAAACTTTAATAATTCATCATGAGAAAAAATTAATCATGAAGCTTTTAATTCATCATTACGTAAATAATATTCTGTATTTATTATTTTTCCTATATCTCCAAATTTTTTTCTAATTCTTATTAATAATTCCTTACAAACATTGCTTAATGTAATTGTCATATTATCGTAGTCACAATATAATATAGCACACGCATCAAATACACCAGCAAATCATTGAGTATCTAAATCTATATTATCAATATCTCTCATATTGTTTATTATTTCTGTCTTATCCGAAAGATGAAGATAAATATTTTTAATATATTTTCTCTGTATTAAAGGTAATGTATTATTAATAATATTTTTTATTTTTTCTTGATCATTTAATCTATACGTATACAAATAATTACAAAAAGGAAAATCTAATTCTTTAATGATTATAGATTTACCTCTTGGGTAAGAAACATTATATAACATGCATATTCTAGATCTGACAAGATTACTTATTTTATACTCTTCTTTATATTGTTCCCTTTTTAATAAATTTACTTGCTTAATAGACCCTCCAAAATTTAATCAAATAGCAGTTAAAACGCGATAATGTGGTCTTAAAAGTAAGACTTCTAAAGATATATCTTTTATAGTATTTATATTTTCAAGATTTAATGTAAATATACCTCCAACGTCTATTACACCAGCTAATCATTCATAATAAGATTTATACATAAGAGAAACTTTTTTTTTGCTTATTTTTTTTTTACTTTCTTTAATTAATTTATTCTCTTTAATTTCTTTATCTTTTTTTAATTGACTATGACTTTGACTATAATATCTTTTTTGTGTTTTAAAAAAATTATTTTTTATTTCATATAAACTTGTATATTTATTTCTCATTGATGTTTTTTCTACACAAAAGTAATAACTTAAGAGTATCATTCAATTAGAAATTACTTGTACTTGTAAAACTAATAGGACATAAGCTTTTTCAATTCAAGATAAGACATATCAAAAAGATAATAAAAAAAAATAATTAGAGAAATAATAAGAATAAGAAGATAAAAATAGACTTAATTTTATTTTTAGTATTATTTTTTTTGTTATTATTATTAGTCATAATAGTAATATTAATAACGAATACAAGGTCTCGGAAATTATAATAGGTCAATTAAGTATTATAATTCACCCCTTTATAATTTGCAGATAATATAAATAAATATATTTATTTATATTTCTGCATATTATTCGTTTAATATAGTATAATAATTTTACAAAAATAAAGCCTATGCAACCAAATACGGATTTATCTGACATTGTTCCTATAACATGACTTATCATTCCAAATCCAGGTATAATTAATATATAACAATTGCTTTGATTAATAGAATAGTTAATAACAATCTATTCTAACGAATTAATATATATTTCATTTTATGAAATATATATATATTCTAATTAATTCTCAAGAACTTTCATCCTTGTTAGGACTTTATCTTAAATTATAGAATCACTTAATCTAATCATTGTATTTTTTAGTCTGATGATTTTTTCAAGACCATCTTTATTCAAATAATTTTTATTTTGAATAAGGATATATGCTTTTCTTCATTTTAAATAATTCACATGTTTACTAGATTGTAAATGAAAATGATCAAAATAATTTATAACCTTCTTAGCTGAACCAAAACTTGTTGACCCATAATAATAAGAATCCTGGTCTTTTCTATATCCAATATTTCCACCTAAATAATCTTTAATCAAAGCAAGAGTATTACTTTTCTTCTGATCAATTTGATAGTTTAATCTTACTTCTACTCTATTATCTCGATTAAGTATTTTAATTTGAAAACTTGCATCAGCATCAGAAAACCCAGCTAATCAATGATTCTTTAGATTTTTATCCTTATTTAATTTAAAATCAATTTTTGGACTTGCGCCCTGATCCTGATCCTTTTTTATATCAATATATCTAGGATGATTTAATAAATTATCAAGAATTTGATTAAATTTATTTTCTGTTCTAATTTTTCCATTAATTAAATTTAAAACTTTCTTTATACCTTCTTTTGAACTGATAATAAAAAGAATAGCATTTTTATTTTTAACTTTTTTTACACTTCCATAACCTAATCGTTCTTTTATATTATAAGCTAAAGAAGCATCTAATGAATGAAAAGCAATAATTAATTGTTGTTTACTACTAAAATGACCATCACCATCAATTAAACCAGCTAAATAATAACCAAATTGTTCATCATTAAGTGGTTTTAAATGTTTAGGCACATGAATAGAAATAAATTTTATATTTTCCCCAGAAGAGAAATTTTCTATAATTCCGTTATTTAAAGTCTCTGAGGTCTTCTTTTTAAAATTAAAAATTTTACCTGCTGATATACTTCATAGTTTTAACTTTTTTACTGTGTCATTTAAGATGGAGTATTTAAAACTAAATAACAAAGTGGTTCCAGCATAAAGGAACGTTAAGAAGCTTATATTCTTAACCTCTGGATGTTTTAGTATTAGATCTTCCTTTAAGAAAGATCAGGACCAATGTAAAATTCTATAAAATTCTATTTATAATATAAAATCTTTATTTTACTTAAAATTCTATAAAATTCTATTTATAATACAAAATCTTTATTTTTCTTAAAAAATAAATATTTATTTTTAACATTTATTTCACTATAATGAATTAAAATAGGGTCCAATACTAAAGGACTATATCATCATCCTTAGAATTTCATTTATCCAAAAAAATATTTCAAGCTTTATATTTAGCTGAATTTATATTAGCCATATGCACTTTCATACTTTTTAAATTATAATATTCATTTATTAAAAATAATCTTTTGCGTTTAATTGAATAAGAGGGACATTTTTTTATATAACTATAAAAATTTTTAATGTCCTCCTCACTCTGTATACTTCATTTATAGTATCCATTTTGTGCTTTATCAAAATATATATTACCATTAAATATCTCTTTATAATGTATAACATCTGTTAATAATTTATTTGTTACACTTATAGTTAATTGAGGATTAGAACTTTTTCCTTTGCATGACATTGTAATCGTTCCATCTGCATCAAAAAACCCTGAAAATCATCCATGATTATTATGTAATTTATCAGGCATAAGAAGTTGTATATGTAATTTTGTACATAATAAATTTAATTGTTTCAATCGTGCAGAATGTCTTATTTTTCCATTAATACGATTAATTAAATTAATTACGCCTTCTTTATTATGTAATCTATATCTTAATGCTTTAGTTCCAGATCTTAATTTTATTGATCCTCCTAATTTATTTTGAACATATCTTAAAGCATATTCATCATTTAAAGACATTGTAATTTCACAGCTTATATATCCTGATTTACTAATTAATAAAGAACCATCTCCATCAATTAAGCCACCAAGTCATTCATTAAATAAATTTTCTGAATCCTTTTCATTGTAGGATGATGCCCGTGTAGTCACTGAAGTTTCTACTAAATTCGATTCTTTATCTCGATTTTTCGTTACCAGCTGATTGTTCCAAGTAAATAGAATTTTCACTATAAAGGGTAAATTATTTACACTAATATTCATAGTAACTATTTCTTTAAACAGAATATTCCAGCTAATAGAGCAATGCATTATTAATATTAATATTAATAAGGGCCATCTTTGACCAAAAAATCAAAAAAGATGTTGGTATAATACAGGATCACCACCTCCTGAAACTTCGAAAAAGCTAGTGTTAAAATTTCTGTCCATAAGCAACATCGTTATACCTGTTAAAGCTTGGTTCACTAAGCTAAGCTTCATGATAATAAATCTTTATAGATAATATAAATCTATAAGTGAACACTCCCATAGTTTCCTATAGGTCGGGACCATATCTTACCTATATAAATTATGAAAATATTGTAAATGATCTCATTTAAATATAGTTCTTTTATTATTCATACCATCCCTAATCAAGCGTATTTCTTCTATACCTTCTATAGTTTTATGCTTTTTTTCGCTAATAATATTAAGAGCTGTTACTCAATCAATATAATTTAAATATTTACTAGAGAATAATTTATATTTATTAATATATGAGACAATTATTAAATTATTATCTAATTTACTAGTTTTAACTCGGTATTCTAAATAATTAGGTAACTTTTTCTGAGTATAAGTACCAAGATTTATATTTATATATTTTGATATTGCCAACATAACATCTTTTTTACTTAAACCTAAGTGATTAACAGAACTTTGTACTATTTCAAACCCACATCGAGGCGTTCAAAATGGTGCATTTAGTTTTTCCCTAACTGAAACATAAAAATGTCCATCAGCATCAATAAACCCAGACAATCATTCATTACTGTCTAAATTTGATAAGTCTTTACTCAATGGAATTAAATTTAAATTAGGAAATCTGTTATTTAAAAATTTTATTAATAAATATAGCATTTCAATTTTAGGTGTTCTCATGTATCCGTTTAATATATTAACCAATAATATCACTCCTTCATAATTATTAACAGTAAGTCTATATGCATTAACCCCTTTTATTCTACATAAAGATCCACAACCTAATTTTTTTTGAATTTCCATCGCCAAAGGAAAATCTCTTAAATCAAAAGCAATTTGTATACTAGGATAATTTAATATACCTTTTTTTGATCTTTCAGTTTTTGGAACAATAATAGTACCATCTCCTTCTATTAATCCTGCTAAATATGAACAAAAAGAAGGATTTAAATTAGAAAATTGTTTATTATTTTCTGATACATGAAAATATCTATTATCAGTTAATTTAGATTTTTCGGATCCGTTAAATCCGAATTTAAAAATTGTTTCTTCGTCAAGAAGGATCCTTAACAATTGATTTTCTTCTTTCTTTGAGTCCTTTTGATATTTAATTATCCTTATTTCGTCTAGCGAAAACCATTTTTCATTAAAAAATCTATAATTAAAATTAAAATTAATAACTTTTAGAAGGTACTTGCGCAAGCGCAAGAAATTTTCATAATATATAGATCTAGGCGTATAGTCTCTGAAAATCCTTGAAGCATCCAAATGCTTCAAGTTTTTTGCTGATTGTCACAAATATAAATATATATTTATGAGTTTCCAGCAAATAGCCCAATTTAAAGCTGGCAGTATATATGTATGCATATCTATACCAGCTAGGACAGGTAGAGCTAATAGTAATAACACTGCAGTTACAAAAATAGCCCATCCGAATAATGGTACTTTATGTAGTACTTGTCCTGACTAGAGATAGGACATACCTCACGATATTACCCCCTCAAAGAACCGAACGTGCGCCTCACAACGCATTCGGCTCACTCTTATCTCATATTTTGTTGTCATTATTACGGTTTTCTAATAAGTAACCGATTGCGACATATAAATACGGCTCAGTTACAAAATTGATGCGACTTATCTGATCTAGACAAAGCATAATATCATATTTTCAGCACAGACAGCGACTTATCAAATACGAGTCTAGTTTTCGGCGAATTCGACTTACGGATTAACTAGATTGCTTTGATTATATCTAGATTAGTCAAATCGCACATCAAAAACGAGCAATTATAGTTTTTGCTGTAGTTGCTCAGAATTGTCAGATAAAGTCAACTGGTGATGATGTTCACGATGGCATCATCAGTGGACTAAAGCAAGATTTTTCAAAATAAATTTTTTTCCTTTAAGAGAGATTGGCTTAATATGATGCACATGAGTATAGTCTTCATGAAGTTTTTCGCCCCGGGCGGGCCCCGGGGTGAAAATCATCTCCCCCATCCCATTGGGATGGGGGAGATGTTTTTCTAAAACTATTTCTTTGTAACAGAGATAACAAAGACCTTTTTGTTTATTAAACAGCTTGTCTTTTAAGGATAGAAAATCAGAAGTTACCATAAGAGCAACCTTTAACTTTTCTTTTAATACTAAATGAAAATCTTCATGAAAAGCATGTATACTTCTTAATTTCTTAGGTAGCAAATACTTTCTCGCACTGATTATAGGAACTGTATTAGTTGGGTTAAGTAAAAAGAATGTTCTCTTTTTTCATTTATTAGTGAATCGGCCTTCTTTCTTACTTAAACCATAAAAAACTCAGGTTCTTTTTTTATGGTTTAAATACTCTCGGATAACTCCTTCTACCCCGTCTATTTTATTCACTTCCTTTCAATTCTGAGATTCGATCATTGGTTCCAAATCAGATTTCTTATTCTTGCATCTAAGAAAGTACATGTGAGCAAGAGTACCCTTCGAGGCGAAAGGATGCTTATTTCGTACTCATCTTCAACATAACACATATAAAGCATTTTGAAAATAAACCCGATATCTGCTAGAATTTTCCATATTGAAATAACGTGCCCACCCCCCAATAATAGGGTTTAATTCATTAATTAATTCAGCTGCTGATAAATTTTGAGAACTTTTAAATACTCTCTTTATTCTCCGTATTACATTTCTTAATTTATTTCTATTTGGATAAAGAATAATTGCTCTTTTACCTATGTAGTTCTTAGACATTGATCTTTTAGCAGATCATTTATGAGAGTACTTGAATGTGTAACCTAAGAAATCAAGCTGTACACCAGGATCTCGTAATTTAAATGTTCGAGTTTTTTGTGTAGATAGTCATAAACCTCTTTCTTGTAAAAATTTTTCGATAGCTGGTTTAATGTAGTTATTCATAATATATTTACTTCTAGCTAACACAACAAAGTCATCAGCATATCTATAATATTTTACACCTAGCACAAAACGTAAGATCTTACCATCTTTAGTTTTAGTTCAAGTAGTTTGATCCTTACTTTTTGTAATAGGTCATATTGATTTAAGAACTACTTCCTCCAAACCATTTAAAGTCATATTCGCCAACGTGGGTGATATAATTCCCCCCTGTGGCGTACCGGTTATAGGATCCAGTATTTTCCCTTTATCCAAAATTTTTGCTTTTAATCAACTAAATAGAAAAAGTTTTAGATCCTTATGTAGGAAGACATTATCCATGATCCATTTGTGATTAATATTATCGAAGAAGCCTTTGATGTTCGCATCTAAAATGATTTTATCTTCAGGTGCCTTAGTGTATATTTTATTTGATGGTTCAGGTATTTCTACTGTAGATAGACTATCATTTATTAAATCAAGTCTTAAACGACTTTTCCTAACTTTTTCCATATCCCGTGTTATAAGATCTGCTCTTAGAGCTCCAATAGCCATTTTACAGTCTCTATTGGGTCTAAAACCGTAACTATTATCATCGCTAGTTAGTTCTACTAAAGGTAATAAGACCATATTAATTAAACTTTGAAGTAACCTATCTTGAATTGTAGGAATACCAATAGGTCTTTTTTCGTTCTTTTCTGGTTTGGGTATTCATACTCTCTTGATAGGTTTTGCTTTATACAAATAGGGTTTATTTAAAGTTATCCGTAGAAATTCGTTTAGATCATCTAGTTTATAACCTTCAATAGTTTTCCCATCTACACCAGGAGTATTAGAACCTTTTTTCAGAGACATGTCACGGATAGCCATAACTCTGAAATCTCAAGATTTAGCCATTCATTTTTGAAAATCCTGCACTTTATCTGATCTAATTCCATGTAATTTGGCCAGTTTCACTAATTCTAGTTGTTTTGCTCTAACTCGTTCCGAGATTTCATTGAAATCCGGAATTTTAAGATCACTTAATAATGGTCTCCTATCTAATTTCTTAGAGTCCGTGGATAAACTTCTTATTCAACTATTTTTATGAACCGGATAAGAGCATACTGAATTCAGCAGTCTAAAATTGGTATAATAAATAAATATTCTTTGTTGAATATTTCTTTCACTTTTTAGCCTAGGTAGCCCCCTAGTATCCCTGGTTTGATTTCCAAGGGCATTCGCTTTCTCAGTTATCTTGCCCCCACCCTTACTTATAATAAACTGATTTCGGGTTACGAAGCTTTGCTTATAATAAATCCAGCTGGATAACATCTTAGATCCGTTTCCCCTTCGGGGAAAATGGATCATCCCATCCAATCGTCCCTTTGAAGGGACGATTGGATGGGATCCTCCTATGTACCAAAAATAGAAAGAAGTAGACTGATGTAAGGATCCTTCCTTAAGCTGCGATAAATCAGGATCAGGAAAGATTTTTGCGAGGTTCCCTCATTTGATTGTAGAGTTGCCATCACTCAAGCTTCTGTAGCTAAAGTTATATATTAATAAGTTCCCTCCTCTGACAGTATACCCTATAATGTTGATCAAAGAATTGACGAATGCAAATCACTTCTTTATTATTGATACGGGCTCCATCCTTTGTAGCAGTAGAATGGGTACATGTGAACTGTTTTTAATATGGAGATTTGCTTCCGCTGAACTTAAATTAATTTTAAGACAAGGTAGGGTAATTGTTGGTGAGTTAAAGCTACAAACCACTTTTCCCCATTTAATAACACCTCACAGCCATATCTCGTTGAATATAACTGCGTTATTTAACCCTCTTCTTTTTAATCTACATCTCAGTAGACCATGATCAACAAAGAAGAAATACTTTAACAATATAAATGAATACCAAAATTTACATATATTTTCCATTTCTTTTATATTGTCAAAAAGTATAACTCTACAATTGTATTGAGTCGTAAGCATCCGCATGTTTATTACTGTCGTTATAAAATTAACTGCACCTAGTAAGCTAGAAATACCAGCTAAATGTAGAGAAAAAATGGCAAGGTCTACTGATCCCCCGGAATGCGCTTGTGCAGCAGCTAATGGCGGATAAACCGTTCAACCTGTCTCATGTATTTAAATAAGCTAATAAATGTTTCATATTATACTATTATATTACTCAAAAATTATTTAAATGTTCTCAATGAAAATTAATTCTATTATTATTCATACCTAATTTTAAAGTAACTAGTTTCTCTGTTCCTCTTTTTCATTTATATTCTTTATTCATTTTCATATCAAAAATAATTTTTCAATCTGTATAATCTAAAAATTTGCTTGAAAATAATGGATATTTATTTAAATAATTAATTAATATATAATTTGATACTATTTTATTTGTTCTAATTTCATATCCTAATTCTTTAAAATTTTTTCTATTCCTATTTATTATTCTCAAATTACTCACATTCAAATAATCTTTAATTGTATTCATTATATATAAGTAAGAATGATCAATAATTATATTACTATTTTTCAAATTATTATTATTATCTTCGAAACCAAAATAATTTTTATTCTGCTTTTGAGATATCCGCATATAACATCTTAACTCTGTTACAATATTTAATTTATTTAATTTATAAAATGCTGAAAAAGAACCATCCGTATCTAAAAAACCAGATAGTCAGGAATTATTATTCAAATTAGTAAAATCAATCCCTAATTTCGGTATTTTAATATTTTTTGTTTCATCAAATCAATCTATTAATTTATATAAAGCATATATTTTAGGGGTTCTTAATTTTCCATTAATTAAGTTTATAATCAATATATTGACATTCATTTTATAAAAAACAAGATTGTAATATTTTCCTTTTTCTTTGTATATATTACCGTCAATCAAGTAAGAATTAATTTTTTCAGCTAATGGTAGATCTTTTTCAGCAAAAGTTATTTTTATTACAGGATATCTAAGTTTTTCCCCTTTCTTTATATTTGGTATCGAGATAGAACCATCTCCCTCTATTAATCCGGCTAAATAATAAGCAAACATACTATTTAAATTATATTCCTTATTATTGAATATAAAAATTTTATTATTAATATTTTCATATTTTTTTTTATTACAAATGAGACAATCATGAAAATTAGGAGTTACTAGTCTTAATTTCATTTTATTTAATTTATTAGTTATTTAAATATAGGACTCTCACTTAACTTTTTTTATTTGTAAAATTATAAATTTACTTCTTTGAGTCTCTTATGATTGTAACTTTTAACAATCTAGTTTATTTATATCTATTAATATATTTCTTAATTTTATAAATATATTCTAAACTTTTTGAAGTATTATTATAATATGTTAATAAATATATTATACGGCACAGAATTAGAACCGGCTCCAGCTTCTACAAATGAACTAGACAGTAATAAAATTAAAGATGGCGGTAAAAGTCAGAATGAAAGATTATTTAATCTTGGAAATGCCATATCTACTGCCCCTATTAATAAAGGCACAAAGAAATTCAATATTACATATTATCTTATTATGTAAAGACTACTTCTTCATATTATTAAATAACAATTATAATTATTTAATAATAGCAATATGTATAATCATTAAGGAATCTAATATTAATACTAGATTTCCTGAGAATTACCTTTATTCTTTTAATAATATAAAAAAGCTTTTCTCATATAATATTGTATATATATCAACTCTGAAATTGATAAAGGTAATTAAAATTTTAACTTTCTAAATAAGAATTTTCTAAATGATTTCATATAAATGTGATTCGACTTTTATTAAAATATTTCCTAATTTTTAATGCTTCTTCTATATAAGAGCTGGTAATTTTATTCTTATTTTTAAATTTCAATATAAAATATCAGTCATTGTAATCTAAACGTTTAGATGATAACAATTGGAATTCAGAAAAATAATTAACTATTTTATTTATATTAGTTTTATTAAGAGCCATTAATATAAAACTATAATATTCTTTATTATTAATACATCTAGTTCTTGTTAAAAGATTGACTTTCAGATATGAAGCTATTTTTGACATTATATCAAATAAAGACTCATTTATCTTATTAAATTTTGTTTTATAAGTCTGTGCTGTTTCCAATCTATAATATAATTGAACTCTAATAGAACTTTTATTTCATCGTTTACAAATATTAATAGAAAAGTTTGCATCAGCATCATAAAATCCAGCTAATCAAGCATTAGAATTAATAGGGGAAATATCTAATCCCTTTATCATTACATGATATCTAAATTTATTCCTATTCAAATTACTAAGTTCTTCAATTTCTGCTAATATTTTTTTTTATTTTAAATAATTTACTATGTTGATTAATAATTACATAATTATTTAACCATTCTATTACTTTCCTTAGTGCTTTTATTTTCGGTGTTCTCATATAACCATTTATCAAATTAACAATTCTAAATATACTAACTATATCTTGAATTTGTCAAAGAATATACCCTTTAGCTTCTTTATTTAATATTTTACCTGATTTAGTTAAACTTTTAAATAATTAGCTAAAGGTAAATCTGCTTTTTTGAAAACAATTATAATTCTAGGATTATACTTTTTACTTTTAGAATTTAGATCATGAACAGCAAAAGAACCATCGCCTTCTATTAATCCAGCTAAATAACTACATAAATTAGACCCCATATACAATTTATCTATATTAGTATTTGTATTATAATAATTAATATTTTTTATTCTTTTATTATTTAATTCATTATTTACAATATGAAATTTATTTAAAATTATTCTTAATTTTCTAGCTTTAAATCTATAAAATTTTCATAAAATTTACCAAATCCTCCAACCATACCAGGCATACATTTTTTTTTTTTAGGACTATTTATTTATTTTAATTTTATATGAGTACTACTATACTCATTTAAAATATTTTGCATTTAGTCTCTGATGATTCTTAAACAATTTATATTGTTTGAGTTTCATACTAATTATCTCTTTTCATTTTTATGTTACTGGTACACATGTCATCTTCAAATATTCTCAGTGTTATTTACAATATACACTATAATAGTAGTCTAAGTTATAATGAAGGCATCGACCTAGTTAAATTTGATTTATTATATCTATGAGATTTTTAGTATTCTTATCAAAAAGATGTCTACTATTTTTTTTTAATAAGTAATTACAGCAAAATATATAAATTATAAATTACTTTATAATTAGGCTATGCCTTTTAATTATTTTTTAATTAATAATATACTTTATTAAATATAAATATATTTCTTAATTACATATTATTTTTACTAATTATATTAAGTTTTCATTGTTTTCTATATAATTTATTTTTATGAGATTCCTCTAAATATAATCTTATTGTTTGGCGATCACCTTTAACTGCCTTAACAAAACTATTAATACTATTATATTCCTTAGATAATTTAGGGTTAATAACATTTTTTGCAAAGATCTTAACACTTTTACTTTGAATACTTTTATGCTCTAATTGTTTTTTCATTATTAATGACTTTAATTCTTCTATACTAATTAAAGAAATAAAAGGTAATTCACTAATAATATCCATTGAAAATAAAAACCGATTCAAATATTTAGAGCCATTGTATAAACAATCAGTTAAAGTAGTATGGTTAATATGTATATTTCTATATGCTTGTTCTTTAGATTCAAATATAAAAATAAGACTATGAGTATAAATATCATATACAAAAAAAGCAGTACCTTTCATTCTTCTGAGACGATTTCTAGCTTCTAGTGGCATAGCTGTATGTGTTCCTTCTATACCTCCTGCAACCAAATCGACATTCAGTAAAGTATATCTTGTTCTGTATTCATTTATAAAATGTTGTTCTAATTGAATTACTTCTTTTAAAGTAACATAATTAGGTAATATATAAATTAATAATTTAACATCTTTGAATCCATATTTTCTGAAATAACGTAAAACACGTCGATCAGCATTAGCTAAAATGGAAGGCATAAAATATGAACATATTCTATTATATAAATTTATAGAACTACCTATGTATACTAATTTGGTTTTTTCTATTTCAAATATATAAACACCTTTTTCTTTCTTGGATATCTTTGCAATATACTTTCTGTTACAATAAGGATTATTTATTACATATTTCTTATATTGAAAAGAAATTTTATTATTATTATTATCTATTTCATTATTCTCTATTTTTATGTTATAAAAATTATTCAAATTATCATCTTCTGTACGTAAAAATAAATTATTAATTGAATTAATAAAAACCTTTCTAATAATATATATATTATTAATTAAAAAATTTTTATTAAATTTAATCTCTTGATAATTAATCAATTGATATCGACCCCTTATTCAATACCAGGGAAGCCTGTTACTAACCATGGGTCGAAAGCTATTTAAGATTAAAACGTAAACCATAAAAAATATCATGAGGAATGCATGAGCTGTAATGATAGTATTATACAGCTGTGAATCATTCGCTAAAATTTGTGTTCCTGGTGATGTTAATTCAACTCTTATTAAAAGAGATAAACAAGCACCTATCATCATTTATATATATATTCGGACTTTTTCTTATTTAAATATAATAATATGAAATGTTATTTTTATTATCTGTAAAAATTATTAAGATGTTCTCAAGTAAAGACTTTTCTTTTCCGATTCATTCTCTCCTTAATTAATTTTATCTTTTCATATGTTTTTAATTTATTTGTGCCTATGTGTTCTTTATTTACTATTAAAATATAATATGCTTCCCTTCAATCCAAATAATTAAGATATTTTGAACTAAATAATGGATATTTATTCAAATAATTAATTATTTGAACTACTCCTTTTTTATTTACTACCCTAGCTCTTCAAGCTTCTTGTTTTCCTGATCTATCATACTTAAAAATAAGATGTTTTTCTAGTTTATATTGACAAAATATTGCTATTTTATTCAAAATAGATCTATACTTTTCTAGATGATCTTTATCTAATCTACTTTGTATTATTTCAAATGTTAATTTTATTTATCCATATTTATTTTTAATAGGTCAACTTATATTAATATAAAAATTAGCATCACCATCTGAGAATCCAGATAACCAACTATTAGAATTTAAAGAACTATCATCAATAGGATGTATTATAATAGGTTTTAATAAATCATTATTTCAATTTTCGTTGACATAATTAATTAAACTATTTAATTTTTCTATTTTAGGAGTTCTAAATTTCCCATTTATCAAAGTCAAGGTATTAATTATTGAATATTTACCTCTAATTTGTATTTTAACTGCTTTACTTAGAGGTATTAATTCTATAGAACCAAATCCTAATATTTTACATATCTTTTTAGCTAAAGGTTTATCATCTTCATGAAAACTTATAGATATAGTTGGTGTATTATTAGAATTAGATCTAGGTATAATTATACTCCCATCCGCTTCAATCAAACCAGCTAAATAAAAACCTAATTCTTTATTATTTTTATTATGTGAAAAGGAATCATTAGTATTATTTTTATTTTTCGTATTATTATTAATTTCATTATAATTATTTATTTGCTTAAACAAAATAAATTCTTGCGTAAAGTCTCTAAATTATTTAATATTTATTTTATTATTTATTACATAAATCATAACTAATATATAATAATGTATCTAAATAATGCAATAACCTATCTTTAGATGTAAAAAAGTTATAAATATGTAAATATAGCAAGATTTCTTAGAGGTATGATGAATTTAATTACCACTAAAAATTGCAAAATATAAGTACAAAGTACCTATATCTTTGGCATTTGTCGAAAATAATCATCTTCTCAATCAATCAGCTCTTGTTACATCAGATAAATACTCAGTACTATTATTATTTATAAATTTACTTGTTTTATACTCATTTAGGCTAATTTTTGAATTTGTTTTTCGACTAAATCATTTAAATAATTCATTAAATTTATTATTTAAAAAAATTTTTATCAACACTTTAATACTTTATTATTTATAAATCTAATAATCAACTCTTATTGTCTCATTTTAACTAACCTAATTATAAAATATATAAAAATTATCTTTAATCAAATTATTTAAATAAAAACTTATTATATTATTTTTATTTAAATAATTTGACTAGGTTTCATTCTTATCAAATTAATTATATTTATTATGGTCTATTATTTATTTAAATTTAATTACTACACCTAAATTTGAGGAAATTCCTATTATCTATTAAAACCTAATTTATACAATTTATAGCTTTTTTCAGCCAAATAAAGGGAAAAGCAAATTTCATACCTATCTTTTAATTTATTTTATTCTAAGCCTTAAGTTATACTTATCCCATATACATATTGAGAACATAATATTTAATCATAATTAATTAAAATTTAATACAAGTAAACTTTAATATATAAGAATATAAAACAAAAATAAAGACATACTTTTTTTGTTTTATTAAATATTACATTAATAATTTATTAAATTATTTTTAGTATTATTTACGTTCTGTTACTTAAATTATTGACAACGCGTAGAAATAAATACTATTTCTTTTAGCATTTATCTGTAATAAATTAACAATATATATTTTTAATTTATTACTTAAAAAAAAATTAAATATAAATACTTTAAGTTATACTTGTGCTTTATATTAATAGTTAATTTAAGTATATAATTATTATCTTTCTTATTATAAATAATTATAAATAAATTATCAATTTTTTTATTTGGTTTTATTTCTTAGTAAAATTTTTCCTTGCTTCGCACCGAATTATACTTACCTTATATCATATACATTAAATAATGAAACATTTCTTATTATTGAAATTATTTATTATTCACGTATTTATATTTAATTTTTTTTTAGTTTATTAATTCTTTTAATACCTTAATATTCAATGAGTTTCATCTAAATAATAATTTATTTTATTAATGACTAATTTTAAGATTCAATTTATTTTATATTCAATCTAATAATATTAATAAAAAATAGATTTTAAATATTATATTAGTTTTAGTTTATTTTTACCAAAAATAATTTAATACTAGATTTCTTTTTAATATATTTACTTTGATGTTAGTTAACTTGCTTATATTTTACTAAGAAAGCTTCTTTAACAGTAAGCAGTACATTCAAAATTTCATTGTAGTTAATAATAATATTTTATAAATAAAATATAAGGGTATTACATCTTCTTAAGCATAATTTTTCCTTTAACTTAAAAATAATTTCGTTTATTTTATAAATTAATATGTATAATATATAAAATAATAAATAAATAATTTGGAAAAGTTTATATTAAATTATACAAAAAATAAAATCATGTATTTTTTTATAATACAAATAAAATATATACATATAAGATATAAAGTGTTAATTAAAAGCTATTACATTGGATTGGAAAGACTCGAACTCTCACAAACTGGTGCCAAATACCAGTGACCTACCCATTAGTCTACAATCCATTTAATTTTATACAAAATAAGACATAAGACAGTATAAAATTATTTTATTTATTTCATTTTATATTTAGTAAAAAAATCATTCTCTTTTTTTATTTATTTTTTGTTAAGATATAACCATATCATTAACATGATTATAAAATAATAAATAAAAGTATGTTTTTATCTTTAGTTAAATAAAAATTGTATAATATTAACCAGTAATTGTATTATAGCATTTCTCTTAAACAATACGTAGATTGAGAATAATAAGGTTCGAACTTATAACCCTTCGCTTAAAAGGCGAATACTCTACCAATTGAGTTACATTCTCTAAGAAGTGGGGAGATAAATAACGAAGCATCTAGATAATGGTTCATCTATGTGGTTTTAAGTATTTTATAAATATAAAATTATTTTATTCGGTTTTACCTTATACTTCGTTATAATAAATTTAAGATTTAAATGAATATATTCTTCCAATAAAATAAACAATTAATAACTAAGATAAAATATAACTTTATTAGCATATTAAAATTAAATAATTATAAATTATTTAATTTTCTTAAGTTTAGTAATTCTAATTGTAATTATATCGAATATTAATTAAGAAAACTATTAATTAATTAATCTAATTTTGAAATATTTATTAAATAATAAAAGAAATTAAATTTATAAAATAAAGATAATTTAAAAGGCGATAATATTAAAAAGAAATAAATTATATAGTAATTTATAAGTTATTATGACTAAAGTATAATTTCCTTTTTCTTTAAAAAAGCAATAAATACATCAATATTTTATTTGGTTAATATTTAGATTAAAGGATATAGATTTCAAAAAAAAAAGAATTAAGCTAAAAAAGATTTAAAACTTAAGTATGAATTTTATTTTTAAAAGTATTTAATTTTCTTTTATTTAATTTTTTAATAGTGGGTGTGAAATGTGCAAAATAACCGAATTTGTATTTATTGTTTCTAAAATAATTTAAAACTTTTCTAGTATTATATCGATTTCATTTATAATATTTTGTAAAATATTTTATATTACTATGAACTATAAAATTTCTATTAATTAATGCAATATAAATTTCTTTCATTTTTATTAAATAAGATAAAAGTTCCATAATGTCACTACCTAATAGAGATGAATATGTAAGTTTCAAGTTTGTTGTTCCTGGTCCATAATTTCCTGCTTTTTGAGTATAATCCATTGTAGATTTAAGGGTATTTCTTAAATAATAACTAGATAAAGTTAAATATTTATGTGTTACTTTATTATAATGTTTTGCACCTAAGAAACTACCATATTGGTATATTAAACTAAAAGCTCTAGCTTTTGATTTAGCTCTTCCAGCTAATCTAAATTCCACACCAGAAATATCTAGATTATTAGTAATATCAACAATAAAATTTTTTATTGGTCTTGTTCAATATTTTATTAGACCTTTTTTTGTACTTGTTAATAATTTATATTTATTTTTTTTTCATCTTTTAATTTTTAAATAAGTATTTTTGGCTAAGTTATAATAAAAAAATTTTATTAAAGGTAAATAGTTATCTAATTCTCCATTTTTTATTAAATATGTACTTAATAAATTAGAAGCTTCTAATTTTTTTGAATAATACTCTAATTTATTATAATTTCTTTGTATAGGTAAATCTTTATTAAATATATTTATTAATTCATTAGGTCATCTACTATTATTTTCTAAATTATAATCATATATTTTTTCAATTTTGGATGCTTTCAATATATTTATAAATTTAAAGACAAAACGTGTAAATAATCCAGTTATACTTTTTCTTCTTTTACTTCAATTAGCTTTTTTATCTAATAATAGCATTAGTCTTTCTGATAATATATAACTACTTAAAAAATACCTTTTTAATGGTCATATTCTTATAATAGCTAATTTACCATATATATTATATAGTATATCTTCGAAATATAAAACATAAGGCATTAATATTTTTCTTTCTGTATCTCATTTTGCATAATTTATTATCTTAGCATAATAATAATTTATTAATCTATGATATCTTAATCAATAACTTTTTGGTGCTTTTCTTAATCCTTTTAAATATTTTATACTTCTTAATCATGTATTATATTTTAATCTCGTTGCTTTTCTCTTATAATACCTATATTTATTAATATAATAATATTTAGGCTTTATAATATATAAACTCCTATAATTAAATGCAAATAAATTAAATAAAGTTCTTACTCCTATAAAGTTTAATAATTTTAAATTGTTTTCTCTAAATCAATTTAGTTTTTCATATAACATAGGTAAATAATAATGTATTATTATATTTTTATATCCTAATTTTTTTATAAAATTTTTATACTCATTTAATATAAATATTCGTATCATGTATCTATAATAAGGCTTAAATACATTGTCACTAAATCTTAAATTATTCATAATACTTTCTTCCTTGCTATTAAAATTTAATGTTTGTCAAATTCTTGTAGTATAATTTCCTTTTTCTTTAAAATTAATTGATAAATTATCATATATATTTCTATTATTGTATTGATAATTGTATAAATTATTAAAACTATTATATTCATCATCAAAAACTTCTACTGATTTACTTACCATAACATCTCTATTAACATTATAAAAATCTTGTTTTATTATATCAATATACAATTTATCACTATTAGTAATACTTTCTAGACTATTATTTATTTTTTTTACTATTTTTTCATAAGAATAATTTATAAATTTAGAAAGTATATTATTTTTCTTATTTACCTTATTTTCTTTATTTATATTTTCAGTAAAAGACTTAGTTCATCCTTGTCATTTCAGTACATCTACTTTTGTTCTTTTTTTTAACATTTTCATTATTGAATAATCTAACTTATCTCAACTTATATTATTCTTATAATTTAAAAAATTATATGTATGAATATCTTTATTTTTATCTTTTTTATTTTGCTGAGATATATTCACTTCACACAGAGTTTGCATTCCTATTTTTAGTTTTAAATCATCCAAAAAATATAAATTCATATTTTTTGTTTCTTTATCTTTTAAATACAAATCTTTTAGATATTTTATATAATTAATTTTTTGTTTCCGATTTGATTTATTTTCAATACTATAGTAAGTAATATTATTTTCAATTATTTTACCTTTATTTAATAATATTTTATTTCCTTTAAATTTTTTTATTCCTAGATAATTTATTTCATTTTTTGAATTTGTATTATTTATTTTATTATTATTTTTATTTTTTTTAATATTTAGTCTAATTTTGTTTAGAGTATGTAGTTTTCTTTTATTGCTATTATTTATTTGATTACTTTTATCTTTTATATTTATATTATTATTACTTATATTCTTATTTCATTTATTATTAAGACTTGTTCTTTCATTTTTATATTTTTTATTACTATCTTGAAATCTAGATTCAGGGCCATGAATAGTCCCTGATTTACCCTTTCCATATAGTGACGATTCTTTATTTTTTTTATTTATTTTATTATCATAATATAATTTATCACTAACTCCAGCAATTTTATTATAAAATTTTTTATTCTTGATATATTCATTATTATTATTTTCTTTATAATCTCTTTTTTTAATTTTTCCCATTGATATAAATATTTGTTTTTCTTGTAATATTTGTTTTCTTTCTTTTCTTTTCTTTATTTTATCAAATATTTGTTTATCATCTAAATATTTATTTATATGAACTTTTATTTTTGTTTTATTATCATAAACTCATTTCTGATTTGGATTTTTATTAGCTTTTTGTGTTACTCCATATAAATTATATTTCATTGTTTGTTCTTTTCAAAATTTTGGATCTAATTTACTATATTTTTTTCCTTTTGTAATTTTTCTTTTGAAGTTTTTTAATGTTAATTTATCTTTTCCAAATATTTTTACTCTTCTTTCTTCTTTATAACCTTTTTTATATCTATCTTTCTCTTTATTAATCGAGTATAAAGTGTGTGAAGTAAACTTTTTTTTATTTATATTATTCCTTGAGCTATTCGGAGCAAGAGTATAACTATCATTAACAGTACTACCTTTTATAGCTTGCACAGTATTATATTTTTTTTCTTGTTCAAGTAAATATTGTTTTCTCATTATTGCTTTATTTACATTTGCTCCATGTTCTTTTAATAAAAAATAATTTTCATCTCATCTTGAGAGTTTTCTAGATTCTTTCATCATCTCAATATTAACATCTTTAGTTCTAATTTTATTTCTAATATCACTATTACTTATTTTAATTACTTTATTATTTATTAAATTAATATAATTATTTATAAATATGTTTTTTTTATCTTTATTATAGATACTTCTATATTTATTAATATTATTTTTTAACCTTACTCATTTTATTCTATTTATATTTTTTTCTTTATTATCCTTAATAACCCTTTTTTTACTTACTAATTTTCCAAAAGAATTTTCATTTTTTCTATTGAATTCTAGTTTTCTTAGTCCGAAGGACGATGAAATCAACTCTTGTCCTTGCCCCGCTTGCGACATAGGTAGTTTTCTCTCCCTTTCTTTTGAATTATCATTATATCATGCTCAATTTTTTAGTAATTTATTTATATTTATAGCTCCGTACCATATTTTGTTGCTATAATTCCATTTTAATATATTTAATATTAAATATAAAAATTCCTTTTTACTCATATGGATCATTAATTTTTCATAACTATCTATAACATTTCAATAATAATTATTTATTTTTGGTTCTATTAAGTTTATATAAAAAATTCTAGGCCGTAATATTATTTTTTGTATAATTTCTTTATAATTTACATACATACTATACATATATTTATAAAGAGCTCTTAATTTCAACATATTATGATATTTACCTAATTTATAACTTTTATTATTATATACATATAAATCAATTATTACATTTCAAACTGTATGCTTAAATAGTGGCTTACTTATATACATTTTTCTAGTTTTATTAAACATTACTTTTCTTTTTGGCATATATCCTGATATCATACCAGATCTTCTTTCTTTCAAATATTTTCTAAAATTACGAGCCCATCCTATTTCTTTTTTTATTCACGGTAGTGTCAATATGTCTTTACTATAATTTTCGATATTTTTTATTTCTTGACGAGATCTTTGTGATGTATATTTTATTACTTCATTTATATACTTACTTAATATTTTTATTGCTTTAATACTTATTCCTAATACTCCTTTTTTCTCTCCTTTTTCTCCTTGCACTATTTTTCTCCTTATGTATGTTGGATTCATAAATATTTTTATCACTTTACTTGCCATCATATCTTTATATTTTATATTTCTTATTGTTCCTTTTATATAGCTATATATTGTATTGGGTCAACTTCTTAATTGTGTTGTCATGCTTCTTGAAACATATCTTGGTGTAAAATAATAATTTATTGATTTTAACTTATTTTCTAATTTCCTTGATTCTATATTGTTATTTTTCTCTTTTATTATGTTACAATATTCTATTTTTTTTACTTTATTAATTTCCTTCCTCCTTACCAAATTTTTTGTTATTTCTGATGTTTCTATATTTTGTTCTCATTTTTTTTCGTCTAGAGCAAGAAATTCTTTTATTTTTTTACTTTCTTCAATTATATTATCAAATGCATTTTTATTATCATTCAATAATATACCTTTTTTATATCCTCCATACATAGGTGTTAATCTTTCTATTTTTATTTTATTTTCTTTATTTTCATTTTTTATTTCTACTTCCTCTTTTATTCTTGGGCGGGACAAGTAGATTTCTCTTGTTCTTTTCAAAGAAAAAGAAGCTTGTACAATTTGTACCTTTTGCTTACCTATACCTTTTTTTATTAAATCTATAAAATATCTGGATTCTTCTCCAGTAGACCTCAAGTGTCCTAAATATTCTTTACTAACTATTTCTTCTTTTGTTTTTGTACTTATTTTTATTTCCTTTTTCTTTTTTTACATGTCATGAATTAATCTAACTCTATTTTATTATTCTTTCATCATATATATTTTTACTTATTTTAATTTATTTTCATTCAGAGTATGCGGAGCAGGAAGATTTATATTACTTTTTTCATTTATTATCACTATAACCTCTTTATTTTTTTTTCCCCCCCCCCCTTTTGTTAATAGCTAGTCTTATTATTTTTTATTTATAAATAAGGGTTGCAATATAGACGCAATAAGAGTGAAACATATTACTTAATTTTTATAACGGTACGAAGCAAACCGTACTCTGTTTTTCTCTATTAATATAGTTTTCACTTAATAATATGACAATTTTACTACATACCTAGCAATCTTTCCTTTTCTTTCAAAGCTACTCTATATATAAATCCTTTTTTATCATTTTTTTGTTTTTATTTTTTGTTTCTTGTTGCTACGCCTACCTCATCCTTTTTATATAACTACTTATAATACTCATTTTTATGATAATTGTTAGTTTTTTCAGTCTTTTCATATTCATTGAAGTTCATTTAAGTTTCTTCTTGTCCTTAATTCTACTTTGTATTCAAATTATTTATCATATATTCTTGTTTATTTTTTCATCTACACATATTATGCAAAGATCTTTTTGTATAAACAACCAATATGATTATTTTTATTACAATTACTTTTCTTCTTATTTTAATTTTTAACGTATATTACTTTTATTATGAAATTTATTTCTTTTTATTTATTTTTATATATTATCAATACTATTTTTGCTTTTCTCTTTAAATTTCTTTAAGTTTTTACACTCCTTGAACAAATCTTTTACTTCTATGACCAAAAATTAATTAATTTTTGGTCATGATAGCATAATTTACCAATATAGGCGGAGCGAGAAGATATCTATTTTAGATTTATACTAATATTAATTTATTATTGGACGAAGCAATAAATAAATCTTCTTGCTACGGACGCTAATTTACCTAATTTTCTTATTGCTCCGCTTTTCTAATTCTTTTTTTCTATTTTACTATTTACATTAATATTCCCATATAAGGAATGTTTTCATTGATATATAATACTTAGTAAATTTTCTTACATTTATACTTTATTTCTAAATATCATTTCCTAATTTACATTATGTTAAGAGTAAATTTTTTTTTGTGTCTTATTTTACTATTTTATTTCTATTGTTTAACTTTACTTTTTAGTATTCACTAATTCTTTTTAATTCTAATTTTTAGTAATTTATATAATATAATACATTATTTTATACTGTATTATATATATATATATCCTATTAATATAAATTTTTAATTAAGTATATCAAATAAGAGTGTTTTATTTTTATTTTTGACTCTATATTTATTATAATCTATAAAATATAGGTATATACACGAGTTCAAAGATATCTTTTATTAGAAGAAGCTTAATACCTATATATATATTATTTGCTATTTTCTATATTATTGTTTAACCTTATATATTAAGAATTTATACTCTAATATTGAGTTTTTTTACTTTATTTTTAATATTTATTATATTCGAATATAAATTACTTTACACTTTATTTACTATACGAACAAGTCATTAAATTAGGTCTATTGATAAATTATAATTAATATACCCCTTTGGGGGGTAGTCCTTTCTTTCATTATAATTTATCTATTATAGTAAGTAATAAATACTCAAATTTATATTTTAATAATTATAATCTTTCTACCTAAATAGATAATTTTATATTTAGATATTTTTGTTTAAAATTATAATTAAAAAATATACTTATAAAGTACTTTATTTAAATCTATATAAATAAAGTACTTTATTTATATCTATATAAAAAAGGGGTGAGAAAATATATTTCTCTCTACATTTACTTCATTATTGGTTTCTAAAAGACTTGAACTTTTATTTCACGCTTATCAAACGAGCACTTTAACCAATTAAGTTAAAAAACCTATTAAATAAAAACCAACTAAGTAAAAATTAATATTTAATTATGTATATTAAGTATATCATAATAAAAAAAGTATATAATTATGATACAACGTAAATTTTTCTTGTTACGTTTGCCTATGTCCTAAATAAAATTAAAAATTGCGGACATAAGGATCGAACTTACTCCAATAGGGCATGAGCCTAATATGCTACCATTACAACAATCCGCGAAATAACTAGTATATAATATAATAAATTATAAGTATGCCTAGCAAATGCATATACTCATAAAACTATATTAAAAAGGATCAGAGATTCCGCTTAAATATAGCAGAACACCAGATTATGTGTTAATTTTATGGCAATAAGCTATTAATTTTGTAAAATTAAGCATGAAAAATAGATAAGAATAATAAGAAGATAAAAAATTAAATTAGCACAAGATGACCTAAGAAAGTTTCAGTGCGTAAAGTTCTTGCCTATATTTAGATAGTAGTAGTCTTCTACTTATTTTAATAAAAAAGTATAAAAAGGAAAACTTCGAACTTATATGCTTTCAGTTCTTATTAAATTCCAACTTAGCTACCATGCGATGCCTTAGTTTGTATATTAGGTGAAATCATATCATATAATATATTAGATCAAATATACAATACAGATATAAACTTCAACAGCATGAACACCAGAGGTTAGTTGCTCCCAGTCCTTGCGTACGAGGGCACCTTCCTTATTTTACTTTTGATTCCCATAGAAGATAGGGACCATACTGTCTCACGACGTATT